>Ga0228535_1000194_pt1 | contig 199471 bp, 184 predicted proteins | sample SJ1metagenome_FD_168457 | JGI IMG/M metagenome (GOLD analysis project Ga0228535, IMG submission 168457) | Enriched culture of PCE-dechlorinating microbial communities from Ithaca, New York, USA - SJ1 | ecosystem: Engineered > Modeled > Simulated communities (microbial... > Unclassified... | reverse complement strand
GTAGCATAACAAAACCCGCAAATTCCGTACATATGCGAAGCATATTCAGAAATTTGCGGGTATCACGGCACCTCGTGCCGTGTAATCCTTATTTTATTTCAGTGTCCTCTTGACGGGTAGCAGTTCATAGGGCTCACCTGCTTTTTTTAGTTAAGTATCATTTGATTTCTAGAGCTTCATTTTGGAGATCGACTGTTATTGTTTGTCCGGGGAGAACCGTCCCCTGCAGGATTTTACGGCCGATCAAGGTTTCTAAGTGACGTTGGATGTATCTGCGTAGAGGACGAGCACCGTAGGCGGGATCATAGGCTTGATCGATGATCCATAGCTTCGCTGCTGAGGTCAACTGAAGGTGTAAATGTTGCGATGCTAATCGCTGATTCAATTCGCCAATCAGTAAGTCGATAATCGCGGTGATATCTTGTTTGGTCAAGGGTTTGTAGAAGACGATTTCATCTAAGCGGTTCAGAAATTCTGGTCGGAAAGTTTGTTTTAATAACGATTCAACCATGTCCTTGCTATGGTCGGTCAGTTCTCCCTGGGCATTGATTCCTTCCAATAGGTAATTGGAACCGAGATTCGAAGTCATGATCAAAATCGTATTCTTGAAGTCGACGGTTCGCCCCTGAGAGTCTGTGATCCGTCCATCATCTAACACTTGCAACAATACGTTGAACACATCGGGATGTGCTTTCTCGATTTCATCAAAAAGCACAACCGAATAGGGTGCTCTGCGAACTGCTTCGGTAAGTTGCCCGCCTTCTTCATACCCTACATAACCGGGTGGAGCCCCAATCAGTCGGGACACCGAGAATTTTTCCATATATTCGCTCATGTCAATGCGAATCATATTTTTTTCTTGATCAAAGAGGTACGCAGCTAAGGCTTTGGCCAGCTCCGTTTTTCCAACTCCAGTCGGACCCAGGAAAAGGAAGGAGCCGATTGGACGATCGGGATCTTGAATCCCTGCTCTGGAGCGAATAATGGCGTCGCTTACTTTTTGTACGGCTTCGTTTTGCCCGATAATCCTTTTATGTAGTAGATCCTCAAGATGAAGGATCTTGTCTCGTTCGCTTTCCATGAGTTTTGAAACAGGGATATGGGTCCAGCGCTCAACAATCTTTGCGATTTCGTTCTCAGTTACTTTGTCGCGTAACAGAGAAGTTTTACGACCGCTTTGGCTTGTGTTCTCTTCTTCTTGCAATCTTTTACGGAGCTCTGGGATCTTTCCGTACTTTAACTCGGCTGCTTTGTTCAAATCGTATTTGTTTTCAGCATCTTCCATAGCGCGCTGGAGTTGCTCTAGTTCTTCACGCATTTTCTGAATTTTGCCAATACTGTTTTTTTCGTTTTCCCATTGCGCCTTCATGGCATTGAATTGATCTCGCAGTTGCGATAACTCGAGTTGGATTTCGCGAAACTGCTCTTGTGAAGAAGGATTGCTTTCTTTTTTTAAGGCGGCCTCTTCGATTTCAAGTTGGATGATCTTTCTTTGTATGACATCTAATTCAGTAGGCATGGAGTCAATTTCGATTCGGATCATCGCACATGCTTCATCGATGAGATCGATCGCTTTGTCCGGTAAGAAACGATCTGTGATATAACGATTCGATAAAGTAGCAGCTGCAATAATGGCAGGATCTTCGATCTTAACTCCATGATGGACTTCATACCGCTCTTTTAAGCCGCGTAAGATGGCAATCGTATCCTCGACAGTGGGTTCAAGAACCATGACCGGTTGGAAACGACGTTCCAGAGCAGCATCTTTTTCTATGTATTGTCGATATTCATGAAGCGTGGTTGCTCCAATACAATGGAGCTCACCACGAGCCAACATCGGTTTGAGAAGATTTCCGGCATCCATAGCCCCTTCGCTTTTTCCGGCACCGACAATGGTATGCAGTTCATCAATAAAGAGAATAACTTGCCCTTCACTTTGCTTGATTTCTTGCAGAACGGCTTTTAAACGCTCTTCAAACTCACCTCGGTATTTCGCTCCTGCAATGAGTGCACCTAGATCAAGAGAAAAAATGGTTTTCTCTTTTAAATGATTAGGGACATCTCCACGGACGATTCTCTGTGCTAAGCCTTCGGCAATTGCAGTTTTACCAACACCAGGCTCCCCGATCAATACAGGATTGTTTTTTGTTTTTCGCGAAAGGATTCGAATCACATTTCGGATTTCTTCATCACGACCGATAATAGGATCCAGTTTTTTGCTTTTCGCTTGCTCGACTAAGTCACTTCCGTATTTTTTGAGGACATCATACGTTGCTTCAGGGGTATCTGAAGTCACCCGAATATTTCCTCTAACAGACGCCAAGGCTTTTAAAAATTCACTTTCTTCAATCTGGTGTTTGCGCAATAGGTTCCCCAGAACTGTTCCGGGTTTTTGCAAAATGGCCAGGAAAAGATGCTCAACTGAAACGAAATCATCTTTCATCCGCTTGGCTAATTGTTCACTTTGATTCAAGATCATATCGACTTCTGGGGAGACGTAGATTTCGTCCATTTTTCGCCCACGTCCGCTGACTTTTGGAAATCCATGCACCAGGGATTCCGTATCTCGACGCAATTTCTCGGGATCTTTTTGCATCTTTCTTAGGATCTCAGTTATAAAACTTGCTTCTTGATTGAGAATCGCAAAGAGAAGGTGGGCTACTTCTAATTGCTGGTTTTGTTGACTAATCGTTAGAGACTGAGCAGATTGAAGGACTTCTCTGGCTTTTTGTGTTAGTTGATTAGTATCCATAATATCGCCTCCTGGCAATTCATCTGAAAGGGATTTGACCTTTCCTGACTATTATTATAGAAGATTTTGTGACATTTTCAAGCATTTTTCTAAGTAGGAAAAGAGAGAATTGGACAGAAATAAGGAGATAAGCGGGTCTGATAGCGAATTGTACTCTATTCAAAACCTAGAACTTATGATATACTTTCTTTCAAAAGAATGAGGAGTGGTCGCAATGAATTCTGTGGTTACCGATACTAGTTTTTTGAATCTACCCTTGAAATCGAAAGGAAAAGTTCGCGATATCTATGATTTGGGAGATAATTTGCTGTTAATTGCTACCGACCGTGTTTCTGCATTTGACGTAGTCTTACCGACCGGAATTGCTCATAAAGGACAGGTATTAACTCAAATTTCTAAATTTTGGTTTGAGAAGTTTTCAGACCTGGTAGCAAATCATATGATCACCACCGATGTATCAAAAATGCAAAAACCGATTTGTGATTATCCCGATCAACTTCAAGGTCGAACCATGCTGGTGAAAAAAGCAGAAGTGGTACCTGTAGAGTGTGTTGTAAGAGGTTATCTAGCCGGCTCGGGTTGGAAAGAATACAAGAATAACGGCACTGTCTGTGGAATCGCTTTACCCAATGGATTGCTGGAATCCCAGCAACTTCCTCAACCAATCTTCACACCGGCTGCGAAAAACAATGTCGGCCACGATGAAAATATCTCCTTTGAAGTCATGGTAGAAATGGTTGGTGAAAAGCTGGCTTCACAATTAAGAGATATTTCAATGACCTTATATCGTAAAGCAGCGGAATATGCTCTTGAAAAGGGCATCATTTTAGCGGACACTAAATTCGAGTTTGGAATATATCAAGGTGAGATCTTGCTAATTGATGAGTGTTTCACCCCAGACAGTTCTCGTTTCTGGTTGGTTTCAGAATACAAACCGGGTCAATCACAGGCCAGTCTCGATAAGCAGTTTATCAGAGACTGGTTGGAGACTACCGATTGGAACAAAGAACCTCCGGCTCCTATGTTACCGGATTGGGTTATTGAAGGAACGATTCAACGGTATCTCGATGCATACCGAGTTTTGACCGGACAAGATTTGCTGTCCTAAGAATTGACAAAGAGGCAGACTATATGCTTATAGGCTGCCTCTTTTAAAGGAGTTTAATGTATCAATGGTATTAGAGGATTATGTGTGTGTGACCTTCCAGAATGTTCATACAGCGCTGCAATTTGAGCGTCGGTTAAAACATTTGAACACATCGCTTCGCTTGATTCCGGTTCCACGCAGAATCAGTGCTACCTGTGGTATGGCAGCCAAGATGTCTTTCACAGAGTGGCAACAGCTACGAAACAACAGCGACGTACAGTCATTAGAATTCGAAAAAGTGTATCGAATACAAGGAGAATACATTGCTGAGCTTCTCTAATGGCCTAACAGTTGAATCAAAAGCAAGCCAGCCATCATGCCAATAAGGGTGAAGATGGCAGGAGTACGACCTTTATTCATTAAGATGACTTGAGGCATGATTTCGCAGTAAGTGACATAGAGCATAGCCCCTCCGGCCCCGGCAAGCGACAAAGCAATAAAGTATTCGGAAATATTGCCGATCCAGTAGCCAAGCATTGCTCCAAAAAGGGTTGGTGCACCGGACAATGAGGTTAGAAAAATAGTCTTACCAAACCCCATTCCTCCTGCACATAGGGGAACGGCAATCGCCATTCCTTCCGGAATGTTATGGATCGCGATCATAATCGCTAAAACAATACCGAGAGATGTGTCATGGGTGGAACCTGAACCGATCGCCATTCCCTCCGGCAAATTATGAAGTGCAATAGCACAAAGCATAATGATACCGGCCTTGATCATCTTGATATTCGATTGTCCTGCTTCAGCCAATTTTGCCATGAGCGGGTCTTGGTGATGAAGCTCTTCAATAGCATCGTGTTCTTCAATGTTTTTTCTGCCGGACATCCTCGATGAAATCCAGTCGATTAGGGTGTTCAAGAGAAATACCATGACAACGCCAATCGAGACCCCTAAGATCGTTGTCCAGATATTTGATAATTCCAAAGCTTCTGGAATCAGATCAAAACATACAATACTGACCATGATACCACCTGCAAAGGAAAGAACATAAGACATACTCTTCAGAGATTGTTTTCCAAAAAACATTCCTAAAAGACCGCCAAAGCCTGTACCTAGGACCCCGGCCATGACACTGATCAGAACAACATTTAGCATGAAGAGGCACCTCGTAAAAGTTATAGTAGGCTAACACATATTTATAGTATAGAAGGAAATTGGTTTTTTAGCAAGAGGGGAAAGTGTTTTTTTTAGTGAAAGGGGCGAGAACAATGAAAATCACCGTATTAGGTATGTGGGGTGGATTCCCCAGACCGGGCGAAGCGACCTCCGGTTACCTCATTCAAAGCGAAACAACTTCGGTCTTATTGGATTGTGGTAGTGGAGTCTTAAGTCAACTTTTACTCCGTTTTCCTGTCAATCAATTAGATGCCATTGTCTTGTCGCATTACCACGCGGATCACTGCTGCGATATTGGGGTAATGCAATATGCACGGTTAGTGCATCAGGCAACGGAGGGGTTACATCAGCCGCTACCAATTTATGGGTTTGACAATGGAACCGATTTTCAGAAGTTGACCTATTACAGAGAGGGTAGTATAACCCAAGGAATTGCTTATCAAAATCAAAAAGCTTTTCAAATCGGTGATTTAAACTTTCTACCATTTCGCACCCTTCATGCAGTAGAGTGTTATGGGTTCCGAATTCAAGGGCCACAGAAAACAATTTGTTACACAGCAGACGGGGGATATTGTGCAGAACAGATCGTGGCAGCAAAAGGAGTGGACCTGCTTCTCTCTGAAGCCAATTTCTCACATGAGGGTTTGAGTTTAGCGTTGGGGAACCATATGACCGGTACCCAAGTAGGCCAATTGGCGCTGGAAGCCGACGTCAAACAATTGGTATTAACCCATTTACCTCCCCTAAAAGAATCAAAACCGATTTATGATGAAGTTGTCAGAGAATACAATGGCCCTACGCAATTGGCAAATCTCGGTTTAGTGATCTCACTATAAAAGTAACCCTTGGAACGGGCTGATTACAGCATTTCCAAGGGTTCTATTTTTATTTTTGCAAATCGTACCAATTATCACCGCTGTAGACCTCGACTTTGATCGGAACGGTAAGCGTGATCGCTTCTTCCATGGTGGTTCGAATTAGTTTTTTTAAAGTCTCTTCCTCTTCAGGAGGTGTTTCGCAGACCAATTCATCGTGAACCTGCAGAAGTATCCTTGCTTGTAAGTGCTTCGCTTCAATCTCCTTTTGCAATCGTATCATCGCTATTTTTATGAGATCAGCCGCGCTTCCTTGAATTGGCGTGTTCAAAGCTGCCCGTTCTCCGAAGCTACGCATGTTGTAATTCTTACTTAGGATCTCCGGCAAATAACGACGTCTCTGAAAGATCGTCGTGACATAGCCCAACTCTTTTGCTTCTGCAATAATGCGATGCTGATATTCGCGGATGGCAGGGAATTCTTCAAAGAAACGATCGATATATCCTTGGGCTTCTTTGCGACTGATTCGTAACTGTGTGGATAAGCCATAATCGGAAATGCCATAGACGATACCAAAATTGACAGCTTTCGCTTTATCGCGCAGAGAAGAAGGCACTTCAGAAAAGGGAACATCGAAAACTTCGGCTGCGGTTCGACGATGGATATCCTGTTGGTTTTTGTAAGCGTCGATAAAATGCTCATCCTGGGATAGATGGGCCAGAATTCTCAGTTCGATCTGACTATAATCGGCAGATACAAGACGCCATCCCTTGATCGTGGGATAAAAGGCTTTTCGAATCAGCCTGCCTTCATCACTTCGAGTAGGGATATTTTGCAAGTTGGGATCACTGCTGGAGAGGCGACCGGTTGCAGTAACAGCTTGATGAAATGTGGAGTGCAGGCGCTCACGCGTGGGTTCAACGAGGGGAATCAAGCCATCTAAATAGGTTCCCTTTAGTTTAGTCAATCCACGATATTGAAGGATCAAACCAATGATCTTATGGTCTCCTTCGAGCCTTTCCAAGGTTTCGGCATCGGTGGAATAACCGGATTTTGTCTTTTTGCCTCCGGGTAATCCCAGCTTTTCGAATAACACTTCAGCTAATTGCTTGGGGGAATTCAAATTGAATTCAATACCTGCAAGCTGTAGGATTTGCGTCTGTAAGGTCTCGATTTCATGTTGGAACGTACGAGATAACTCCTGTAAAACCGGTAAATGAACGCCGATACCGGTATCTTCCATGAGGAAAAGTACTCTGGCCAGCGGCAATTCAATCTCTTTGTAGAGCTTCCATAAACTTCGTTCTTTTAAGAGTTCTTCTAAGCGTGGAAGAAGTTCTCTCATTTGTGCCAGTTCTTTCTCAAGAGGCGAAGTCTCTGCAAGCTGCTTTTCGGGAAAGAGCTCCTGATAGATTCGAGCTAAGCTCAAATCCTGACCGGGGTTTAGCAAATAAGTCTGCAACATCAAATCATCGGCCTTCTCAAAAAAGAAGTGGAAGAGGTGACCTGTTCGTTTCACATCCCAAACCGAAAAAGAGTGGGGTGCTAAGGCTTTACCGATTTCCGACAGCAGGGTTTCATCGTGGATCGGAAGTATTCCAAGTGTTCCGTTTTTCAACAAAAAGCCTAACTCCAACAAAGCGGAATCCAAAGTTCCAGTAGATTCTATGGCGGTCATTGCCAGAACTCGCCCCTGTTTGATCTGTTCAAGGCAACTTACAGCCGTGAGGATTTCGCTAGGTTGAGCTAGTTCGGTAAGTGTCAAATTGGGTTCAGCCGGTTCTTCTTGCGCAGGGAGTTTATCGAGGAGTGATTTCAGAGCGTAGGTTTGGTAAAATTCACGTAATGTAGAGGTTTCAGCTTCTTTTCGCTTCCAATAATCAATCGGTTCCGCAATTTCAACATCGGTGATAATCTTGGCCAAGCGATAACTCAAGAGAGCCTGATCGCGGTAGGTAGTCAAGTTTTCCCGTGCTCGCTTGGGTTCCACCTCAGAGACATGTTCCAAGATATTTTCTAAGGAGCCGAATTTTTGGACCAGCTTTAAAGCGGTTTTTTCGCCAATACCAGGTACACCCGGAATATTATCGGAAGCATCTCCCATGAGTGCTTTGACATCGATCAGTTGAGTCGGCTTCAATTCATATTGTTCTTGAATAAAGGCTTCATCGGTAATTTGTAAATCACTCATACCTTTGCGATTGGTATAAAGCACCTTGACATGTGGCGAGACTAATTGATACGCATCTCGATCACCAGTTAGCAAAAAGGCTTCAATGTCTTCCTCAGCAAAGCGGTGTCCTAGGCTACCTAAAAGATCATCGGCTTCGAAACCGGGGATCTCTAACCAAGGAATATTCATCGCATCCAATAGATCATGAATGAGGGAGAATTGTCCCAGCAATTCAGGAGGGGCTTTTTGTCGAGTCCCTTTGTAAGCCTCGAACTCCTTGTGACGAAAAGTCGGTTCAGCCCGATCAAAGGCCACCAGAGCATAGTCCGGTTGGATCGTATCCAGTGCTTTTTGCAACATCGTGGCAAAGCCATAAACAGCATTGGTATAAATACCCATGGGATTGCTCAATAGGGGAAGGGCGTAGAAAGCCCGAAAGGCCAAGCTGTAACCGTCGATAATCAAAGCTTTTGAATGCATAGAAACCTCGCTTTCTGATCTATCAATCTAAAAAATTGGGAGGGGTTCCTCGGAAGACCTCCGGGATAATATTTTCAAAAATTGTTCTTAAAATAGTGGCTGAGAACGCCTTACCATAATCATGTATGCCATGCATAGCAGCCATCTCTTCGGTATAATTGTTGAGAAAACCCACTCGGGTGGCTTGAAAGGCAGAATCATAATGTGTCACCAAAGGAATCAGCAGAGGAGTTTCAACAGAAGTTAGGTCGCCCTCTTTGACAAATCGAAGATACGCCATGCCCCCTAATAGATTAATAGAGTCTAATTGATTAGAAATGAAATTACCCAAAGAATAAAAAACGGGCAAACTTTTACCATCTTGACGAGTCAATAGTTCAACCGGTTGGATTACATGAGGATGATGACCTATGATCAAGTCAACATTTTCATTTGCTAAAAGTTTTGCTAGGTGTTGCTGTTGTTCGTTAGCCTGGGTATTGTATTCATCTCCCCAATGAAAAGAGACGATCACAAAATCAGCAACGGTTTTTGCGTTTCGCACATCGGTTAGGATCTGTTCTTCCTCACCTAAGAAAGTCATACCAAAGCCGAGCCAATCGTTTACTTCAAACCCATTCAAACCATAATTATATCCCAAGAATGCAAACCGGACATCCTCTCGTTCAATGATTTGAATTGGCCCATGCTCTTCAGGGAAAAAACCCACTACTTGAACCTCTAACTCATTCCAAAGCTTCCAAGATTCGATCAGTGCTTGCAGTCCGGAATCTAGCGAATGATTGGTTGCCTGATTGATCACATCAAAACCTAGAACCGCCATGTCAGCAGCTAATTCTTTAGGAGAATTGAAAAGTGGATACGAGCTGATTGTGTATTCTTCACCGGCTATTGTTACTTCCTGGTTTAAAAAGGCTATATCTGCTCGTTGAATAACTTCTTTCATGGGTTCGTAACAGCTGCTGAAATCATAATGATCGCCACCCATTTTCTTAGCATACTCGTAAATCGGATAATGGATTAGGTTGTCACCTACGGCCACGAAAGTGAACTCTTTGCGCAGGGGTTTGACCGGAATCGGTTCTACCTCAATTGGATCCGGTACGGGGGAAGGGGACGGTTCTCTGGGTGTGCATCCTTGTACAAACAAAAGCAACAATAAAAAGAATATGATAAACCCTAGAGCTCTCCTTGGTTCTTTTTTCATTTTCGGTCTTCCCTTGTTTTTCTTGCTCTTTATATTTTCGATAGTGCCATTAAAACTTCCTCTAAAAACCCTTGCCAAAGCTCCCATTTCGCTATAAAATAGAAAAGATGAAGAGAAAGGGAGAAATGAATACATGAATAAGCAATGGATAGAAAATCTGCCGAGTTATTTAGGGCAAGAGGTGGTTATTGAAGGATGGCTGCACCGTGTTCGTAAGCTGGGTAAGTTAGCCTTTTTATTGATCAAAGATACGACCGGTATGGTACAAGGCGTTGTCACCGGCAAACCAGAGTGGTTGCAAGAAATCGCCAATGAACAAGCCGTTCGGGTCATAGGAACAGTATCTGCTTCAAACCAGCAAGCATTAGGGGTCGAGCTGCAAGTTCAAGAAATCATCATATTGGGAAAAGTATATAAAGACCTACCCTTTGAACTCAACCAAGACGAAATCGGAGCGGGTCTAGAACATGTATTGGATCACCGTGTCTTAAGTTTACGTCATCCCAAAACCGCCGCGGTTTTCAAAATTCAAGACAGTGTGATCAAAGCTTTTCGTGATTTTTTACACCAAGAGAAATTCACAGAAATTCATACACCCAAAATCGTTGCAACCGGAACAGAAGGCGGAAGTGAATTGTTTGAAATCAAGTATTTTGAGCAAACTGCCTTCTTGGCTCAATCGCCACAGTTTTATAAACAAATGGCAATGGGTTCTGGGTTACAGCGGGTCTTTGAAGTTGCTCCGGTGTATCGTGCAGAACCACATAACACCTCTCGTCATTTGAGTGAATTCATTTCACTTGATCTAGAAATGGGATTCATTTCTGGTTTAGAAGATGTGCTCCGTTTAGAAGAACGATTGTTAGAATACCTCTTTGCTTATTTGCGAGAATACAATGCCAAAGAACTGGCCATGTTCCAAGCTGTTTTACCCACAGTTGGCACAATCCCTCGCCTTAGAATCAAAGAAATCGATTCCATTTTACAGAAAAACTACGGTAAATCCTTAGATATTTTAGATTTGGATTCCGAATCTGAGCGGTTGATTTGCGAATACATCTATAAAGAAACAGGATCCGAGTTTGTTTTTGCTACCCATTATGGCAAAGCAAATCGTCCCATGTATACTCAACCCAGTGCCGATGACAACGACGTCACCGAGAGCTTTGACATGTTATTCAGAGGTCTCGAGATGAACTCAGGTGCACAACGTGTCCACGATTACGATATCTTGGTGAACAATATTCGAGAAAAAGGGTTACAACCGGAAAGCTTTGCTTCTTATCTTGAAATTTTCCAATACGGTATGCCTCCTCATGGTGGTTTTGCCGTGGGAGCAGAGCGTTTGGTAACTAAAATTCTTGGGTTACAGAACATCCGTGAGGCTGTACTGTTCCCAAGAGACCGATTCCGTCTTACTCCATAAAGCACTCCGCAAAATGGGAGCTTCAAAAGATCACCAGCAAACGGTGGTCTTTTTTGTTGGGAAGGAAAAATCCTTTCGGATGTAGAAATAAGAAAGATAAAATCATAGGAGGTAGAAGACCATGCAAAAAAGAAAATTCGGTACCATAGATTTCCAGCCATCCTTATTGGGATTTGGTGCTATGAGGTTACCCACGGTCGGTCCGGAGAAGACCATTGACGAGCAGGAAGCGATCCGCATGATTCGTCATGCCATCGACAGTGGTGTCAATTATGTGGACACTGCCTACAATTACCACAATAATCAATCAGAAATCGTGGTGGGTAAAGCCTTAAAAGAGGGTTACCGAGAAAAAGTGAAGTTGGCAACTAAAAACCCGACCTATAAACTTTTTGAAACCCATGAATGGATGGAGTTCTTGGATGAACAGTTAGTGAAGCTGCAAACAGACCACATTGATTTTTATCTGCAACATGCCTTGAACAAAGAACGTTTTGAGACATTTAAGAAAATTGGAGCTTTCGAAGAAGCGAAGAAAGCGAAAGCGATGGGAAAAATCAAGAACTTTGGTTTTAGTTTCCACGATAGTTTAAGTGTTTTCAAAGAAATCGTCGACGCTTATCCGTGGGACTTTTGTCAAATCCAGTTAAATTATCTGGACACTGATTTCCAAGCCGGTTTAGAAGGATTACGGTATGCGGCAGCAAAGGGATTAGGTGTTGTTGTGATGGAGCCTCTAAAAGGAGGCAGATTAGCAACAAATTTACCGGCAGACATTCAAGCAATGTTCAATGATTATCCACAAAAGCGCAGTCCGGTAGAATGGGCTTTGCGTTGGGTCGCCGATCAACCGGAAGCTTCGCTTCTTTTGTCGGGTATGAGTACCATGGAGCAGGTGCAAGACAATCTTAGGATCTGCAGTCAAGAAGACATTACTGCTAACGGTATGAAACCGGAAGACAGAGAGTTCCTGACCAAGGTCGCCAATCATTGGAGAGCCAAGATCAAAATTGATTGTACGGCTTGCCGTTATTGTATGCCTTGTCCTCAAGGGGTGAATATTCCGGGATGCTTCTCCCTGTATAACAATGCATCGATGTTTGATACCTGGAAAGCTTCTGCGAAGATCTACAAAGAGCAATTCATCGACAAACAAGTAGATGCCTCTTTGTGTGTTGAATGCGGAGCATGCGAAAGTGTTTGCCCACAACAGCTAGAAATTATTAAGACTCTTAAAGAATTACATGCAGAATTTGAAAGGATGATGTAAGATGGATCATTCAAAAAAACCAGTCGGCGATCTAGTTGGCTACGAGCTTGATATTTTCCACTTTGGTTCAAAACCAGGTCCAAAATTAATGATCACTGCCGGCATTCATGGTGGAGAAGTCACCGGAATCCATGCTGCCAGACGATTGATTGAATATCTAAAACAGCATGAGGATGAACTTCAAGGCGAAGTCAAAATTTTGCCGGTCTGTAATCAAGGTGGCTACCGCCGCATGCAACGCACCAATCCCTACGATGAGATCGATATGAATCGAATCTTTCCCGGGAAGCTCGGTAGCAAACCCACCCTCACAACAGCAGCCATGATTTATGCGGAAGCAGCATGGCCGGAGTATATTGTCGATTTGCATTGCTGTGGCTTATATGGCAGTAACTATACCTTAGCAACCTGGATGGATTCTGAAAAAGATCGTCAATTAGCGGCCATGCTGGATATCCCTGTGGTAATAAAATCCGGAGGGACTGCCGGTCAATTGTTTGTTGAATCCAGTCAAAAACGAAATATTGCTAGTGTGATTATTGAATTGGCCGGAGGTCAACCTACCGGTGCCATTGATGTAGAAGCAGCGGATCAAGCCTACGAAGCATTATTGAAGTTGATGATCCAATTAAAAATGCTCCCGGGTGAAATCGAGAAACCTGATCCGGTTTTTTGTATGCCATTATCGAATTTATCTGCGACAGAAGATGGATTGTATCTCCCCTTAGTTGAGAAGGGGACTTGGGTCAATAAAGGCAGTACCGTTGCTACGCTTAACGGTAAACCGATCCAAGCTGAAGCGGACTGCCGTATCATGAATATTGGACCGGCTCGCTATTTATTCCGAGGAGATTATCTATTTGTCTATACGACCAGAGCGTAAATAAGAGAAAGGGAGTGAACCTATGAGCTCCACTGTTTATACTCACCAACAAGTCGCACCCGGTGTTTATGCGATCTTTCATCAGCATGTCCGTGTGTTTTTAATTGAAGGAAACGAGTCGGCATTGTTGTTCGATACCGGGAATCCCGGGGGAGAATTAGCCCAATATCTCAAACATCTAACAACCAAACCGTTAACTGTGGTTCTAAGCCATGCGCACGGAGATCATATTGGAGCGGTTCCTCAATTTCCCTTTGTCTACCTTCATCCTGCGGATTTCCCTTTACTCCCAGCTGAGAGCTTGGGTAAATATCTTCCCTTAAGCAAAGATCAAGGATTTGAACTCGGAGATCGGTTCCTTGAGGTATTGGAGATTCCGGGGCATACCCCTGGGAGTATCGCTTTGCTTGATCAAAAAAACGGCCTATTGTTCGTTGGAGACACGTTGCAAGTTGGACCAATTTATATGTTCATGCCGACTTGTTCGTTTGAAAAATTCATTCAAAGCATGGATCTCTTGGAGAGCAGAAGCAAAGATTTCAAAGATGTTTATGCCTGTCATCACGACTTGCCGGTCAGTGCTGCATTGATTCCCGTTTTACGAGAAGGTGCAAAAAAAATGATTGCCGGTACGTTAAAGGGAGAAGAGGTTCATCCGACTCCTACCAGAACAATGTGGGTTTACAAGCACAAAAATATATCCTTTTACGGACCCCCGGTACAATAAAAATGAGGCCTTCGGGCCTCTTTTTTATTCAACTTCGACATTATTACATTGTAACATTGAACTCTTCTTTTGGGTTGGTTCCTGCTAAAATAACCCAGGCATTGGACTTTGCTTCTTGTTTTGTACATAGAATGCTCCACAAAGAAGGTTGAAGCAACGATAAGACCAATTCGATCCCGCTGTCCTCTCCGCTGGTCGGTTCTGAGAGTTCCGGTGTTCTGCTTTGGCCAATCAGCAAGTGACCGGTCGGCTTTAGAAAGAGAGAACAGCGTTCTAAAAGCTGCTCTTTCTCAGATGAAGGGATCTGATGCCAGACATTCCGCAGGAAAATCAAATCATAGGTGTTGTTTCTAAAAGGGAAATTTAAGAAATCAGCTAACAGATAACGATGGCTTGGGTTTTTTTGTTGTGCATATTCGATTTGACGATACGATAAATCCACACCCTCATATTCATAAGTTTGATTTTTCAGCAGCCGATGCACTGCAAGACCATTGCCACATCCTAAATCCAGGATATGGCTGTGGGGAGGGATCCGACGGATCGCAGCATCATAGACAAAAAGAAGCTCTTTTTTTTCTTGATTTGCCTGACCTCGTATAGCGTCATAAGCGGGTAGGTTATAAAAGTCCACTATTGGATCGAGTTGAGCGCGTCCCAAGAAAATCACCATCCTTTAGTTTGGATTATACGCCGTTCCAGTGCAAGTGACAAGAGAACGGAAGGAAATCAACACGAAGAAGCAGAAATAAGCGTGGAAAATGTTGAGGAGGCCGATTATGTATATAGCAAAATTAACCAAAGAGACTTTTCGTGAAGCAAGTACAAATATCGATACCGTTATAATCCCGATTGGTTCGTTAGAGGCACATGGTTCTCATTGTCCTTTAAGCACCGACATCATCGTCCCCGAGAAGATTCTTAGTTTGGTTGAGGAACGCTATGGGCAACGCATCTTTATTGCCCCGACCGTGAATTATGGTTACACGCCTTCACTTGCTCACTTCCCGGGTACGATTCACATAAGCGGGGACACCTTGTACCGATATGTCAGTGAAATCGGCGAAGGATGGGCAACGTGGGGGATCAAAAATATTGTTTTATTCAACGGTCATGGGGGCAATATCCCAGCATTGACCTTAGCAGGGAATCGAATCGCTGTCAATGGTGTAAGGGTGATGTTGATCAATTGGTGGATGACGTATTCTAAAGAAATACTCACGATTTGCGACGCACAAGGGCATGCAGGCGAAGATGAAACATCGGTTGTTTTAGCGATCGATCCGGACTTGGTTCATATGGAAAAGGCTGGGGTTCACGATCAGCAACCTATGACTTCTCTTTTTTCTGAAGATATGATTCATTATTCATATCCCGATGCTTTAAGCGGGGATGCCACGAAAGCTACTGCAGCAAAAGGGCATGCCATTTATGAAAAGGTGGTTCAAAGTTTTGGAGTCATGTTAGAACGGCTTTGGAAAGAGGACCTGACAGATCCTAAGAAGGTATAAGGAAAAGGAGCTAAGCAGATGAAAGGGTCAACCTCATCAATTCTCTTACAAGGACGTCAGTTTGAATGTCGCATTGGCAGTGAACACGGAATCGTACTGGTTGGGGATGCAGCACATAGCCATTGGCAGCCGTCGACGGCAGGTTATTTAGAACTCTCTGATTTTCCCCCATTGCAAGATCGTATTGTTGAACAGATAGGAAACGGGGTTTCCCTGCTTTGCGTGGGATGGCATGAACAAATCTTAAGTCCGCAACAGAAACAAAACTTTTTCGAATTTCTTTCGGTTGGTGCCGTAGAATATCCTTTATTGCACGACTTTCAAGACCCACAGGACTTAATGCTTGCCTTGGAGTACTTGCCGGGAACACCGCTGGTCAAACTTCCGGCGTATGATGATCCACAACTGAAGACCTTTTTAGAAATCGGTCAAAAGCATGCTGTGCAATGGTTATGTCCTGTACGAAGTTATAAAAAAACGCCATGGACGCAAGATTCAAAATTCAAGATCATTGAGCAATGGCGTATCATTTTGGAACAGGAATTCACTGTATATTTGCCATTACCGGCTCAAAATCATAATCCTCAAGCGCTTTATGATACCCTTGCCGGCATCAACGAAATCAAGGAGCACTTCCATTGTCCGGTGATGGTGCGTCCTTCAGGAGCCATGTCAACGATTTCAAAAGGATGGTTGCAGGCAGCCTTGACGGTCTGGGCAATGGAACGAGGCGTGGATGCGCTTTTACTAAACCCTTTGCAACGAGAAGTGGCGAACGCCAGCAATGAAGCTGCTGGGTTGATGCAAAGATCGATACAAAAACTTCCTCTGGAGATGAAACGATGGAAAAAATAGAAACCCCTATCCGTGAAGCAGAAAAAGAGAATGGAGTTCAATGGGAACTTTGGAAAAGGGTTCTCATTGTTTCCTTCTGTACGGCGATTCTTGGGGAGATGAAACTGAACCCGGCTACATTGGGTGGAACCCAGGAATTTGGGTTGGGAATCATCGCCTTCAGTTTTGCATTGCTTTTTTGGAAAGACATGGGGATTTTCATCACGGCCTTTTTCACAGGTATGACGGTGATTTTGATCAAAGCCGTGTTCTTACTTCCTTCAGCCGAAGCCAGTGATTTGGTGGAATTAGCGCTCAAGTTAAATTGGCCGATTTTGGGATATTATATCACCAATGCTTTTGTCCAAACTGCAGCCGATATACGCCATAACGTAGAGAAACCCACCTATGTTGCAGCCTGGTTATTTTTATCGGACTTATTAGCAACTTTTTTAGAAATGGTTTTACGAAACGAGCAAGTTGCCTTAGCTGCAGGTTTCCCGACTTTGAGAGAAATGGTCTATGCGGCTGCCTTCCGAACGGCAATCATTGTAGCATTTTTCTATATCATTCGAAGAAGACAAATCGTCGAATTGGCCGAACAAGAAAAAGCTAAGTATGAAGATCTACTTATGCTGCTCAACGGGTTACATGCAGAAGCGTTTTTTCTCAAGAAATCCGCTGGTGACATTGAAAAAACCATGGCGAAAGCATATGCTTTGTATCGGACCTTACAAGATAAGCAAAAGGAATATGAGCGTGGAGATAAACTCACGTTGGATGCGTTAGATGTGGCCAAGGACATCCATGAGATCAAAAAAGATTATCAGCGTATTGTTGCAGGTATCGAGAAATTGATCACAGCAGAAAATCTCGGTGAAGATATGGGTTTAGAAGATATCATCAGTATCATCTTCTCGACCAACGATTCTTATGCCAAACGCCTGAAAAAGGAAATCGTTTTTACCAGTCAACTAAATTATCGATTCCGAACAAAAGAGTATCATTCGTTGATTTCTATATTAAATAACTTGGTTTCCAATGCCGTCGAAGCGAACGAATTATCACCCGGTCATATTCAGATCAATTCCAGCATTATTGGGTGGCATATCTTTATAACAGTCACCGATGATGGACCGGGAATTGAAGAAATGGATCAACAAATTATCTTTGCCCCGGGGTATACCACGAAATTCTCAGGTAACGGTATGCAATCGACCGGTATTGGCTTGACCCACGTACATTCAATTGTTCAGAGTCTCGGTGGTGAGGTTACTGTTGAATCGAAAAAAGGACTCACTACTTTTAAATTGATGATTCCGCGTGAATCTTTGGAAAAGATGCTCAATAGCGAGCAAGTTGAAGAAGAAGAACGAAAGAGAGAAGAAGAACGAAAAAAAAGCAAACTACCGTCTGAAGGCAGTTTGCAAACCTTTTCAAGAAATTATCGGAACACACCAAGACACGAACGGAATGATGATCCAATGGACCCCCAAGTAAAAGAATGAAGAGAGCTACATACGTAGTAAGCCACCGTTTGGGCTAATGGATTGACCGGTAATGTAAGAGGCTTCATCTGAAGCCAGAAAACGAACCAAACCAGCAACTTCTTCTGGCTTACCCAATCTTTGCAAAGGAATATCTTCAGCTAACTCGGCTAATTCCTGAGAAGAGTAAAGCGCATTCATAGGAGTGTCAATAACCCCCGGGGTTATGCAGTTTACTCGAATTCCGCTTGGACCAACCTCGGCTGCCAAAGCTTTGCTGAAACCGATGATGGCTGCTTTCGTAGCAGAATAAGCAACTTCACAAGAAGCGCCGCACATTCCCCAAATTGAAGAAATATTGATGATGTTGCCGCGCTTTTGTTGAATCATCCCCGGTAGGACCCGTTGGCTAGTTGTAAAAACCGATGTCAAGTTGATTTGTAATAAGGTTTGCCATTGTTCTAAACTCATCTCTTGAATCAAACCACTATGCCCGAGACCGGCATTATTCACTAAGAGATCAATAGGACCAAGTTGCTCCAAAGCAGAAGACATCATCTGATCGATTTGGTGTGGCTCCTTAAAATCTGCTTTGTAAAGAAGAACAGGAATCCCATTCTGTTTAAGAAGATGTACTACGTTCAAGAAATCCGGGTTCTCCCTACGATAATGCAAAAAAAGCTGGGAGTCTTTAGAAGCAAGAACTTGTGCCACGGCACGTCCAATACTGCCGGAAGCACCGGTTATGATGATTTTTTTCATGATCTTCTCCTAAAAAAAGACGCTTCCGTAAAAGGAAGCGTCTTTTTGAACTTCATTAATCTCTGGCTTGTTGCTGAACTTCAATGAGTAAAGCTTCCAGGAATTTTTTAACGTTGATTTTACCATGGTAGGGGGATTCTTGACGTAAGTAACGCATTTCATTACGAACTTCAGAGAAATCAAACAAACGGTTTGCGTAGGTGTTGAATAATTGATGACCGTAATCTTCAATTCCTAAAGCTGCTACGTTATGTAATGCAGCACCAACGGCACGGCGAACGCGTTGTTCAATAGCTTTTTCGTCATAAGAAGGACCCTTTTCTTGAGTCTTTTCGTACTGTTCACGAACAGATTTATAGACCGATTGCAAATGATGCAACTGGATCAACCCTTCACCCGGCTCGTAATCTTCTAAGAGGAAAAGGATAATTGTGATGATATCACGACATCCAGCTTCTCCTAAAACACCTAAATCGGATAAGATACGAAGTAAGACCTTACGAGCTCGATCGATGTCAAAGGTATTGGCTCTTCTGGCGGCTTCCATAGCAACCGTTGGATCACCCGGTTCTAAATTGCTTACAGAACTGCGGATCGTGGCGATCGCTTCTTGTAACTGCATTTTTTCCATGACCGATTTGATGACCGAAACGATTTCAACTTTGTTCAAAGGTTTGTGGACAAAAAATTCGATTCCGCTTGCATAAGCTTGACCGATCAAAGTTTGCTCCGAAACCTGAGAAATCATAATGAACTGACCGTTATAATTTTTCTCACGTAAATGTTGAATGGTTTGCACACCATCTTGATTCGGAAGGAGTAGGTCAATTAGAACAACATCGGGGGTCATGTTGGCGATTTCAACTTCGGCTTTTTCACCGTCGTCAGCCTGACCGATGACTCGGCCGAGTTCGTCTCCTTCAATGATTTTATGAAGAATACGGCGAATGCTGGGATCGTCATCCACTAAATAAAAAGTTCTTTTCATGATATTCTCACCTTTCATATAATTTCAAAAATTGTAGTTTGTTATTATAAGTCTTAGTATAACACTTCTCGTTAGGGAAATAAAGGGGGTTTGTAATAAAAATTTGAAGAATTTTGTATCTTAGTTTTCAATCTAAATTGGATCATTCTGAGCTACGACCATTAGTCAAATTTTTCGATACCGCAGTATTGTAACATGCCCTGATATAAGAATCAATTGTTATTTTGGCAAGTCTTGGGAGAGCTTATGGTAGAAAAAAATACTTCCGGTGGAAAAATAAGGGATTAAATACCGCATAAAATCCGAATGGAGTTACATGGAGGAGAAGAGGGGATAGAACAAGAAAGAAATAGGAAATCAACTAAAAATGAGGCATCACTATGAAGTCATGTATGATAGCAGAGAAGCCTTCCGTAGCAGCCGATATTGCTGCAACGATCGGCCATTTTAAAAAAGAAAAAGGGTATTTTGAAAGCCCTACTATGATCATCGCTTGGTCGATTGGTCATTTAGTCCAATTGGTTCCTCCCCATTCTTATACTCCTCAATGGAAGGCGTGGAAGTGGGAAACATTGCCGATGATTCCAGAGCAATTTAAGTTAGAAACAACGAAAAACGGATCAGCGCAGTTCAGAGTCATCAAGACCCTCATTGCTCGGAAAGATATTTCTTTCTTGATCAATGCATGTGATGCAGGACGCGAAGGAGAATTGATTTTTCGCTATTTGTTTCAGATCCTCGGTTGCAAGTTACCGTTCAAGCGCCTGTGGATCTCTTCCTTGACACCATCGGAAATCAAAAAAGGTGTCGACGCGTTAGCAAATCAGCCCTTTAATGAAATGAAGTATGAGCAATTACACCTAGCAGCACGATGTCGTTCAGAGTCGGACTGGTTAGTGGGGATGAATGCTTCGCGAGCCGTTACCTTAGGACAAAGAAAGCAAGGAAATCGTCAAGTCTATTCGATTGGTCGGGTCCAGACACCAACATTGGCACTGTTAGTCCAAAGAGAAGAAGAAATCCTCAATTTTGTTCCGCAAGCTTTTTGGAAATTGATTGTGGATTTTCAAAGCGAGTTTGGAGAGTATGAAGGGGTATGGTTCAGAGACGATGAAGATCGTTTTCTCAAAAAAGAAGAAGGGGAAGCCATTGCCTCCTTGATTAAAAACCAGAAAGGTTTCGTCGCCCAATACAAAAAGCAAGAAAAGCGAGAATCACCTCCACAATTATTCGATTTGACAACCTTGCAGAGAGAAATGAATCGCAGAGTAGGATTTTCTGCTGCGAAAACCTTGAGTGTAGCCCAATCTTTATATGAGAAACATAAATTGATCACCTACCCTCGCACTGATTCTCGGTATTTATCATCTGATATCGCATCAAGCTTTTCCAAAAGGCTACAAGCGATTAGCATACCGCCACACCGCGAAATCATTGAAACGATTTTAGGGAAACAGCCTCAGTTGGGTGGGAGGTTTATCAACTCCTCAAAGGTTCGAGACCACCATGCCATAATCCCAACAGAACTGCAGGTTCGGACCGAACGATTGTCCAAAGATGAATTACTGGTTTTATCGGCGATCCATGTTCAATTTATTGGCGCTTTTCTTGAGGATTCACTGTGGGAAGAACGTGAAGCAATCACGGTTGTTAAGGAAGAAACCTTCAAAAGCAAGAGTAGGAAACTTCGAAAAGCCGGTTGGCGAATCTTGCTGAAAAGCGAAAGCAAAGAGGATGCCGGCCTTCTTCCGGAATTGAAAAAAGGGGCGATCGCGCAGGTTAAAAATTATCGTTTGACGGAAGGCATGACCCAAGCTCCACCACGACATACCGAAGGAAGTCTTTTAGGTGAAATGGAACGAGCAGGGAAAAAGTTGGAGGATGAATCCCTTCAAGAAGCAATGAAGGATCATGGGTTGGGAACGCCCGCAACTCGAGCAGCCATTTTGGAGCGTCTCAAAGAAATGAAATATTGTATGAATCAAGGAAAGCAATTGCTGCCGACTGCAAAAGGGATGGCGCTGGTTCGCAACCTTCCAGTACCCGAGCTGCTTTCCGCTGAAATGACCGGGCAGTGGGAATTCCGTTTACTTCAAATCCAACTCGGAATGGAGACTGCAGAGAAGTTCATGCAAGACATGAAGGAATTGACAAGGCATCTAACAGTTTCGTGCTATCAAGCTCCTCTGATGAAAGAAGAAACGAAAGAAGAGGTGGCGACTGAACCGGCTACACCGGTCAAACAAGATCAACTGACTGCTTCCCTCACTTCTGAATTAGCTTGTCCTCTCTGTGCTTCTCCCTTGAAAGAAAATAGTAAAGCGGTCTACTGTAGTCGTTGGAATAAAGAGCCCGCTTGTTCGTTTTCTGTTTGGAAGACGATTGCAGGGAAAACCCTAACAGAATTGCAAATGAAACGGTTGATTCAAAAGGGTCAAACCGGAATTTTACGAGGGTTTCGATCCAAACAGAAGAAAAGTTTCTCTGCAAATCTGATCCTCAAAGATGGAAAAGTTGAATTTGATTTTGATTCCTCTAGAGAAATTCATAAGAAGAAGGATTCTGCTTTACAGAAGCATAATTAAGCCTAAGGAGCCTATTTGTTGATGGATTCTCATGCTTTAATCCTATTTTATTCTTTCTAAAAAGACATAGACAAGAAAGAGAAAGTATGATAATATGGAGTCCGTCAAAAGCCGAATCCACGTGTTCGCTTTTGCTTTAGAAGCCGAAGTGGTGGAACTGGCAGACGCGCTACGTTCAGGGCGTAGTGAGCTAACGCTCGTGCGGGTTCAAATCCCGCCTTCGGCACCATATGTCGGGATGGCGGAACTGGCAGACGCGTACGTTTGAGGGGCGTATGGGCAACCGTGTGGGTTCAAGTCCCACTCTCGACACCAGAATGGGCTCTGGCATGACCAGGGCCCATTATCTTCACCTTGAATGCATAAATATTCACAAAAATACATACTTATGGAGGGAGTCAAATGGCAGAAAAGCTATTGGATATTCGTAATTTATCCACTTATTTTTATACCGGTGAGGGAGTCGTCAAGGCAGTGGATGACGTTAGTTTTCACATCTTGGAGGGTGAAACCTTGGCGGTTGTTGGGGAATCCGGATGCGGCAAGTCGGTGACCAGTTTATCTGTCATGAGACTCATCCCATGGCCCCCCGGTAAAATTGTCGGAGGCGAGATTGATTTTGATGGTAAGAATATTTTATCGATGAGTGATCGCGAAATGCAGTCGATCCGCGGGAATGAAATTTCGATGATTTTTCAGGAACCTATGACCTCGCTCAACCCAGTGTACACCGTAGGGTTTCAGATCTCGGAGGCCTTAGAACTTCATCAAAAGATGAATTCTCAGCAAGCCATGACCAAAGCCATTGAAATGTTGCGATTGGTCGGAATTCCATTGCCCGAGAAACGTGTTAACGAGTATCCTCATCAATTATCGGGTGGAATGCGCCAAAGGGTGATGATAGCCATGGCATTAGCCTGTAATCCGCGCCTTTTGATTGCCGATGAGCCGACTACCGCGCTTGATGTGACGATTCAAGCCCAAATTCTAGATCTTTTGCGGAAATTGAAAAAAGAACTAGGAATGGCTATTTTGCTGATCACACATGACTTGGGTGTAGTTGCTGAAATGGCGCAACGAGTTGTGGTAATGTATGCCGGGAAAGTGGTCGAAGAAGCCGATGTGGTTTCGATTTTTTCGACACCGTATCATCCCTACACACAAGGATTATTGATGTCGATCCCAAAGCTGACCACACGAGACGAAAAACTTCACGTTATTGAAGGTGTTGTACCAAATCCGGTCCATATGCCTCAAGGATGTCGTTTCCGTCCCCGCTGCCCTTATGCTACGCCGCAATGTCAAGAAAGTGAACCGCCACTTATGCAATATGGAACAAGAAAAGTTGCATGCTGGAATGCAGACCTACCGGAAGGGGTTTAGAAAATGAATCAAGATATTTTATTAGATGTTAGGAATCTGAAAACGCATTTTCCAATCAAAAACGGTTTGTTTTCCAAAGTTACCGGCTATGTAAAAGCGGTAGATGGGGTTAGTTTCACCTTACACAAAGGAGAAACTTTAGGCTTGGTTGGAGAATCGGGTTGTGGAAAGACGACCACGGGAAAATCGATTTTGCGGCTCAATGAATATGCAACGGGTGAGGTTCTGTTCGAGGGCGTTGATATTATGAAACTCCCCAAAGAAGAAATGCGAAAGATGCGAAGACAAATGCAACTCATCTTTCAAGACCCATATTCTTCATTGAATCCGCGGCTATCGGTCGGGCAAATTGTTGGTGAACCCTTAGAGATCCATGATATTGCTCATGGTTCAGAAAAAGAAGCCCGTGTTAAGAAGTTATTGGAAGTGGTGGGCTTGTCACCGTACCATGCGCGTCGTTATCCTCATGAGTTTTCAGGAGGGCAGCGGCAGCGTATTGGTATCGCTCGTGCCTTAGCTTTGAATCCAAAACTCATAGTATGTGATGAACCGGTTTCTGCACTGGATGTGTCGATTCAATCTCAGATCCTCAATTTGTTGGACGAGTTGCAAAATGAGTTCGACCTGACCTATTTGTTCATAGCACATGGACTGGCGGTCGTAAAACATATCTCCGATCGTGTCGGTGTCATGTATTTAGGAAAAATGGTAGAGCTCTGCGACAGCGATGAACTTTACAAGAATCCCCTTCACCCCTATACTCAAGCGCTTATGTCAGCTATTCCTATGCCTGATCCGACCCTGACTAGGCAGAGAATCATTTTAGAGGGTGATGTTCCGAGCCCGGTTAATCCCCCAAAAGGCTGCAGATTCCATACACGCTGTGTGAAAGCATTCGAACCGTGTTATCAAATCGAACCCGAATGGAAGGATATGGGCAACGGTCATATGGTAGCTTGTCACCTTTGCCAGTCCTCTCCTTAGTGTTAGTTTTTGTGTCAATTTTCTTCTGTGTTTTGTAGTAATTTCAGTTTACACAAAACATTTGGTGCGCGATTAACCCTCTTTCTTCGTTTACTACATTGAGTGGTATATGAAGAAAGAGGGTTTTTGGTTTTTGGAATAGGGGTGAAAGAATTGAATACTGTTAGATTTGCCAGTAAAGAGTTTTGTGCATGCCTAAAATATGAAATTATTAGCACAAAAGAGTATTGTGTTCTATTGACTATTCAATTTGAATTATTTATAATTATATCGAGTTTCGCGGGGGCCATTACTACTAGGGTTCACATTTTCTCTATTGTTCTCAAAGAGAAGCTAACCAATTTAGAGAAGGATAACTCTGTTTAGTGGGTGTTGCTTATCCAATCATGTCTTATTTAGTAGCTATAATTCGGCACTGATAATCTAGATGTGATTGCCATACGAGATTGGGAGCTAAGATCTAAAAGCAACTTAATTGGCATGACGATAGAAAGGAACGGTGGATTAAATGATAAAACAAAGACTACTTAAAATTTCGTGTTTCTTTTTAGTTATTATAATTATACTATCTGCCTGTACTAATCCAACAACTGTAAAAGAAAGTAATTCTGTTACAGATGAAAACTTAACACTACCCATAGTTGCCACAAATCTTACAGAATATATAATAGCTATCACTGGTGTTAATAACGATACCAGGTTGACAGCAAACAAACAATTGTTTAGTTTAGGTGATAACCGCTTTTTAACAGTTCTTGAAACTGAAAATGGTTATACATACGATGTTTTCGATTTAAGGATCCCCTCCATAAGGCTGAGTAATAAATTGGACTTAGATACTTTTTCTAAAGATAAGCCCGTTGAAACTGACTGGTTACAAATATCCGATACTAGGTTTTTAATAAAAAACCCTAATGATAAATTAGAAGTATATGTATGGGAAATAGATGATACACCAGATAAACTTTATGGTGAGAAAACATATCGATTACCTTTGCAAGATACTTTCGTAGATTATGCTATTAATGATACCACAAATACTTTCATAGAAATTGTTGATTCAGTTAACCAAATTCAAACATATAAATTAAGTTTAGGCGACAATACCGAATTGAACTTGCAAGGCACATTGACCAAGGAACAGTTAAAACTTCCTGCTGATTCAGAACTCAAACAATTGGCATTCCTTAACAACAGTGAATTTGTCTATACATGGAATGCAAAAGATCAAACCAGTGTTGGAGGCTATGGTATTTATTCTTTGGAATATAAGGCTGTTACGGTACTTAAGGATAACGATGCGAATGAATTGATTGTAGGTAATGATGCGATCATAATTGCAAAAGAGGATAAATTAACTTATATTCATGAAAGTGGTTTATCAAAAGTGATCACTCAACAAGACCTTGCTTTTACAATTGAATACTTACAAAAAGCCCACGTTTCAAATGGTTATATAGTTTTCTCCAATAAAGGGGAGCAATATTGGGCATGTATCAATCCATTTCAAAAAGAATCAGCAGTTTACTTTAAAATAGACCTTGAAAAACAATATCCTGATGTAGATTTCTCTAATGCTTCTACTTCAATGGCTATACCGTATTTAAACAATGTTGATGGTTACACGCGTTGGAACGTCAAACCTGAAATTGTATACTTAGCACCTTCTGGCGCTCCAAATAATGAATCAAAGATGTTATCTTTATACAGAACTTCTGAATCTCAAGTGTTGGTACGAAATATGAAGTTTGAGGTCATGCCCCCAGAAGAATATGATAAATTGTTTAGTTTTACTTCCGATTTCTCGCAAAACATTACTCAGAATATAAGTACAATTGGAGAATTTGTTGATGCATTATTTGAGTTCGATATAGTTACAAGTGTTGAAATAACGAATCATAATAGTAACGAAACTGTTTCAATAAATCGTGCTCAAAAAAATATATTAACCCTAGATCAACGTGATACAAAATTAGTTCCCGATACAGATTATAAAGTACTATACAATTATAACCCTGGCTATAATAGTGATAGTGAGATAAATATTAATAGATAATAAAACGAGAAAGGCTAAAAGTGTAAAGGAACACTCCATGTCCCCCGTCTGAAAGGGGGCTCGATTGAAACCGCCACCATCGGGTGAACGAGGATGGATACTGAGAGAATATTGGAGCAGTTGGGTTGTTTGTGTGTGTCAATTTTCTAAACATTCAGATTCCCTCCTCAAACAGAGAAGGGAATCTTTTATTGAAACAGAACTTATCATAGGTTAAATGTAAAATGGAGCGGATGGAAATGAAGAAGTTTTGTAAGGCCCTAATGACCCTACTACTAACTGGTGCTTTGGTATTGACGGGTTTCACAGTCAAGGCAGACGCCATGGAACTCAGTGCAAAAGCAGCCCTGCTTATGGTGGCAGAAACCGGTCAAGTGCTGTATGAAAAAAACAGTAAAGCTTCAATGGCGCCAGCCAGCATCACAAAGGTGATGACTTTATACTTAACCATGGAAGCTCTAGAAAAAGAGCAAATTCATAAAGATGACATCGTCACGGTGAGCCAGAGAGCTTGGGAGATCGGGGAGTCCTCCATGTTTTTAAATCATGGAGATCAAGTCACAGTGGATCTTCTAATTCAAGGTCTAGCCGTTGTTTCCGGCAATGATGCCGCCATTGCTTTGGCGGAGCATATTTCTGGTAGTGTAGAAGATTTTGTCGCAAAGATGAATGAAAAAGCTCTAGAATTGGGGATGACCCAAAGCCATTTTCAAAATCCGCATGGCCTAGATGCTGTCAATCATCGAATGTCGGCCGAAGATATTGCCATCCTTTGTAGTAAACTCTATACGAATTACCCTGAAGTCATATCCTATTACACCCAAGAAAGCTTGACCTACGGGGGGATCCGCCAAGATAATCGTAACCCTCTCTTGGGTATTATTCCGGGGGTCGATGGAATCAAGACGGGTTTTACCGATGAAGCAGGATATTCCATTGCTGTTAGCGCTAAAAAGGATGATTTACGACTTATTGTTGTGATTTTGGGGTGTGAAAGCGAAGAAATTCGTCGAGTCGAATCAGCAACTTTATTGGAATATGGGTTTACAAATTTTCAAATGTATATTGCAGCTACAGAAGGAGAAGTCCTTGGTCAAATACCGGTCCGTCGAGGTAAAGTAGATTGGGTTGACTTTGCTGCGCAACTTAATTACCCCATTATTATTGAAAACGGGTCCGAGTCAGAAGTGACCGTGATCTTGGTAACTCAAACAGACATCACCGCACCGATCACACAAGGGCAAGAAGTTGGACATTTGGAAATCAGTTATCGTAACCAAATTCAAGGTCAGATTCCCTTAGTCGCTACTAGTGAAATTGTCAAGGGAAATATCTTTAAAATCATTTGGCAGTCGATAACGGAATTTTTTAATAAAATCGTCCGAATCAGCAAATAACCCTCTGTTCAGAAATGTTCAAGTATGATATAATTTTCCGTGTTGCGCCCGTAGCTCAGTGGATAGAGCGCTAGGCTCCGGACCTGGAAGCGGGGGTTCGATTCCCTCCGGGCGCACCAGATCATTCAGTTATTGCCCGGAAGGGCAATTTTTTTTTCGGCCGCAACAGTTTTTGTTGTCACTTTGTTTGCAAGAGTGTATAATAAAAGAGGGGTGCTGTAAATGATCATTGATCGAATCATTCAGCTCATGTTGCTTGTTTCTGTGATCCTGTTATTCTTGGTCATAGGATTTTTGCTGGTCGCGATCGGGGCGGTTGTACCCGGTTTTTTGGATGAGCTCTTCGTGATTGGACTTCTCATCCTTTTTGTTCAATGGCTCTGGCAATACAGAGACGCCTCCGGTCGGGAGAACTTCTTTGTTCGCGAGTTCAGGAAAATTTACTTGGCAGCCTTGACCAAAGAAATCCGTGGTAAGGTCATAGATTATCGTAGCGATCGTGGTTTTTTTGTCTTACAAAGCGGAACACGAGCGTATCGCTTTGCTTTACAATCTCTTAAAGAGGTTGATCGAACCCGATTAGAATCCTGGCTTGACGAGGGTGAAGATGTTCTAATGATCGTCTACCTAAATCCTCTAACCAGAAAAATGAGTCATTATGAGTTCCCGCTCAATTTGGGATGAGGAGGACCTACATGCGTTATACTTTAGCGGTTTTGGCTTCCAATGGATCGGCGAAATTGATCCGTTTGCTCAAGCGGGGGGGAGGAACATCGTATCCCGGTCTGATTGCGCAGCGTATTGACCCGAATATTTTGTCAAAACTGAATGCTCAGCTCAAACGCGGAAGTGTAATTGTTACCGGAACCAACGGAAAGACGACGACGACCGCCTTGATCCAAACGATTTTGAAACAGTCAGGACTAAAAGTTCTCTACAACAAGACCGGTGCCAATATGTTAGCCGGGATCATCGTCTCTTTCTTAAGGGCTGCAAATGCTTTGGGGAAAATCGAGCATGATGCTGCCGTAATCGAAACAGATGAAGGTGTTTTCCCACAACTGTGTCAAACGATCCATCCTGAACTGGTGGTCGTGACCAATTTTTTCAGAGACCAACTCGACCGCTACGGAGAGCTCGATAAAACGATCTCTTATATTCGTATGGGGTTGTCTAAACTTCCCAAAGGAACCAAGGTATTGTTGAATGCCGATGATCCTATGGTTGTTGGATTATCCGGAATCGAAGGATTAAAGTATTTCTATTTTGGTCTTGAGGATAAAGAAATTGCGTTCCGAGAAATGAATCAGACGGCGGAGGGCAAATATTGTCCAAGGTGTGGAACGATGTTGGTTTATCGCCATTACTATTATTCTCATATGGGTGACTATAGCTGTCCCAATTGTGGCTTTTTCAGACCGGAACCCACTTATTTCAGTGATAACATTCAATTAATGGGTTTAAACGGAAGCCGGTTTCGACTTCAAGAAACCAATGGTAGCAGTATTGAAATTTCGACCGGATTACCGGGCCTTTATAACATCTACAATATTTTAGCGTCAAACGCAGCTGGCGCGATCTTAGGTATGGAACAGAAGTCGCGTCAAACAGCAATAAAGGGCTTCCAGAGCGTCTTTGGACGTATGGAGCGGATCCAAGTCCAAGACAAGCAAATTATTATGGCACTGGTGAAAAATCCCGCCGGTTGGAATGAAGTCATGAGAACGTTGTTTCAACATCAAGGGAAGTACCGTTTGCTGATTGCTTTGAACGATCAGATCCCCGACGGAACCGATGTTTCCTGGATCTGGGATACCGATGCCGAGCAACTGACTGCTGTTTCATCGAGTATCACCGGATTCACGATCAGTGGATCACGGGCTTACGACATGGCAGTACGTCTAAAATATGCAGGATTAGATGTTACAGCTGAACAAGTAGAAATGGATATAGCTAAAGCTTGGGATAAAGCACTCGAAAACACATTGCCTTCTGAAATCTTAGTGGTCATTCCCAATTATACTGCCATGCTGGAATTTCAGGAAATCATGGCAGGCAAAGGTTATGTTAGACCCTATTGGGAGGATAAAAAATGAAACTGAAAATCGGTCATCTTTACCCAAACCAAATGAACCTTTATGGAGATAAAGGGAATATTATCGCATTACAAAAGCGTGCACAGTGGCATGGGTTAGATGTGGAAGTGATTCCTCTGTGCGAAGGCGATACCTTTCTGAAAAATGATTTTGACGTGCTTTTTTTTGGAGGAGGTCAAGATCGAGAACAGAAAATTATCGCCGATGATTTGTTTAAAATAAAGAAGAACTCCGTTTATGATGCCGTTACTGACGGGGTCGTGGTTTTGGCAATCTGTGGAGGGTATCAGCTCCTGGGGGATTCCTTTAAGATTTCCGAACGAGAAATCCTTCCGGGACTTGGGATTTTTGATACTTGGACCGTTGCCGGAAGTAAAAGACTAATCGGAAATGTTGTTGTTCAGACCGATTTGTTCTCGAGGACTTTAGTGGGATTCGAAAATCATAGCGGTCAAACCTTTTTAAAACCTTCGGCGAAAGCTTTAGGAACAGTACTTGCCGGATACGGGAACAATGGGGAAGACGACCAAGAGGGTTGCACTACGCATAATGCCTTTGGTACCTATTTACACGGAGCTCTTTTGCCTAAGAATCCTACCTTCACCGATCATCTACTCAAATTGGCACTTCAGCGTCGTGATGCCAACTGGAAATGGCAACCAATTGAGAGCGAATTAGAAAATCAGGCACACGCAATTGCAGAAAAAATAGCAAAACACTCCAAAATAAATCCGGTAGTTCAATGAAAATTTCCGGTTCGGCTATTGACGAACCAATTTTCTTGGGATATAATACATCCTGCTTGGACAAATTCCTTGTTAAACGGAGCTGTGGTGTAGCGGCCTAACATGCCTGCCTGTCACGCAGGAGACCGAGGGTTCAAATCCCTTCAGCTCCGCCAAGTTTTTGGCACGGTAGCTCAGTTGGTAGAGCAGCGGACTGAAAATCCGCGTGTCGCCAGTTCGATTCTGGCCTGTGCCACCAGGAATGCGGAAATAGCTCAATTGGTAGAGCACCACCTTGCCAAGGTGGGGGTTGCGAGTTCGAGTCTCGTTTTCCGCTCCACTTTTTGATGGCGGCATCGCCAAGTGGTAAGGCAAAGGTCTGCAAAACCTTTATTCCCCAGTTCAAATCTGGGTGCCGCCTCCATGAGTGCCGGGATGGCGGAACTGGCAGACGCAAGGGACTTAAAATCCCTCGATCCAAAAGATCGTACCGGTTCGATTCCGGTTCCCGGCACCAATTTTCCTGCGGAAATAGCTCAATTGGTAGAGCACCACCTTGCCAAGGTGGGGGTTGCGAGTTCGAGTCTCGTTTTCCGCTCCAAACCCCGTGGGGGCGTAGCTCAGCTGGTATGAGCGCTACCTTGACACGGTAGAGGTCACGTGTTCGAACCACGTCGCTCCCACCACGGACTTCTCAGAGCTGTTTTGCAGCAGCTCTTCTTTTTTATTCGGGGCGTAGCGCAGCTTGGTAGCGCGTTTGGTTCGGGACCAAAAGGCCGGAGGTTCGAATCCTCTCGCCCCGACCACAGTTTTGAAAACGGGAAGGTGATATTCACCTTCCCGCTATTTTTTTACCAAAAATTTCTCCGTTTGAGTTGACGATAAAAGAGATAGAATACAGAAATCGATAAAAGGATCACATAGAGATATCCGTATTTCCAGGGGATTTCCGGCATGGAGGTAAAATTCATTCCATACCAGCCCGCAATGAACATGAGCGGGGTGAAAATTGCAGTGATAATCGTTAACATGGTAATGACGGTGTTTTGTTTCAAGTCTAGGGAAGACTGGTAGATTTCTCGAACTTCCCTTGAATAATCTCGTATAAACTGTGTACTTCCACGCAAGCGTTCTGCCCGCTCGGCAAATAGGCGAAAGAGAAACAAACGATCAACATCAAAACATTGATTCTCATTGGTAGCTAAACCATGTGCTATTTCAATGATTTGCGTATAGAAATTCTGCAAGACAAGTAGGCGTTTTCGAATGTTGATCATATCACGATTAAAATGACCATTCTTTCCTTGTCCAATGGCGTCTTCCATTCGAGCGATTCTTTCTTCTAAGTTTTCCAGGACGGCAATGTCGTCACCGGTAAGCTCATCTAGGAAACTATATAGAAAACGTTCCATATTTGCTTCATGCCAGTAGTTTTCACGTGTCATTTTTTGCAAAATCGTTGAAACGACTTGCATATGATCAATAAAGACGATTCTACCGGGTTTGATGAAGAAGCTGAAGGTTTCATTACCCTTGCTGAATTCTTCGCCGGGTAAAACGATGGTGCCTAAATAATAATCATGATGTGTTTCGATTTTGTTGTAATGGATTTGAGCAGGATCTATGACCACCTGCTCGCCGAATCCACAGGATTGTTGGATCGACTGAAATTCGGATTGATTGGTGATGGCAAGAAAAGATTCGGGCCAGTCAACACAAATCTGAGATCCCTTATATTCTAATGATGTTTTCCCAAAAGTATAGAGTTCTATGGAAATCATCCCCTTTTTCATTCGTATAAAATCAGTATATCATATTTTTCGTGGAAATGAAGCGGAGGCTTGATTTTTTTTTGACGCCATGCTATACTTTTCCCCGATACATTTGAAACATGCTACTGTGGCTCAGTTGGTAGAGCGGCGCACTCGTAATGCGCAGGTCGCCGGTTCGAATCCGGCCAGTAGCTCCATTGCTCAAAAGGGAGCCGCAATTGCAGCTCCCTTTTGTTATTATCTGATTCTTATTTCATAAGCCAATAAAAATACTCGCCCGCAAAATGCGACCGAGTCTTTTTATGTTTGCAAACACTTAATATACTGTTGTTGAGAACTTAAACAGCTCTCTGGACTTTGCCGGAACGGATACATCGGGTACAAACGCGAATGCGAGTAGGGGTTCCACCTACGATCGCATGCACGGATTGCAGATTCGGCGCAATCACTTTCTTGTTTCGATTCCCTCTTTTGGAGATCAAATTCCCTGTTGTAACGCCTTTACCGCAAACTTCACATACTCGTGCCATGGTTCCACCTCCTTTGGTGTTGCCAAGTGTTGAACATTCGTATTCTATCACAGATATTAAGTATTGACAAGCTTTTATCCTGAGATTTTCTGAAAATTTCTCTTTTCATTTCTAAGGTTTCAGTGTAAAATATAAGTATAAGAAATCAATCCTCGATTTTTTTAAAGGAGGCGATTCTTTTGGCAGAAGAAATTAAGAAAGAATATATAGATGCCGAAGATTTACAAAGAATGTTCCGTGCTGCCACAAAGCAGCTCTTAATGAAGAGAGACAAGATCAATGCACTCAATGTTTTTCCTGTCCCTGACGGAGATACAGGGACCAATATGTACCTTACGATGAAATCGGCTGTTGACGAGCTTGCTGCAGTGGATCATTTATCCATTGCAAAAGTGTGCAGTGCAGTCAGTTTGGGTGCGCTCATGGGCGCAAGAGGAAATTCGGGAGTTATTCTATCTCAGATTCTCAGAGGTTTAACCCGATACTTGGCTCAGAAAGAAAAAATCAACACAACTGAGTTCGCGAAAGCGTTACAAGAAGGGGTTCAGGCCGCCTATAAAGCAGTGATGAGACCTACAGAGGGTACTATCTTGACAGTTGTCAAAGAAGCAGCTAAAGAGGCTTCTGCACAGGCACGCAATCATCGTGATTTTTCTTCCTTCTTAGCGGTAGTTATTAAGAAAGCCGAAGAAGCGCTGGAGAGAACACCGGAGCAACTACCTGTCTTAAAGCAAGCCGGTGTCGTTGACGCTGGAGGAGCAGGCTTGGTAGCAATTTTCCAGGGCTTTCATCAGGTGATCAATGGCGAAGGAGTCGGAGAAGAGCTACATGAGCAAGCTACGGAGATTCATAAAGCAACGAACATTGCTCAAGCCGTCTTAACAGACTCCGCCGATATCGAGTTTGCTTACTGCACCGAAATGATCGTATTAGGCGAAAATTTAAGTGAAGATGTTCTTCTACAAAAGCTGATCCCTCTAGGCGACTCCCTATTAGTAGTGGGGGACACGAGTATTTTGAAAGTCCATGTTCACACCAACCATCCCGGTCGCGCTTTGGAGGCTGCTTTGGAGATGGGGAATTTGAGCAAAATCAAAATTGAAAACATGCGAGAGCAACACCATCATTTGATCATGGAATCGTTGCCAATCGAAGATGGAACAACACACAAGGAAGTTGAACCAGCCATCGATCCTATGCAAAATAAGCCGATTGCGATAGTCGGTATCGTAGCCGGAAGCGGATTAGCCGACATTTTCAAAAGTCTGGGAACCGATTTAGTGATTGAAGGTGGCCAGACCATGAATCCCAGTACGGAAGATATCGTGAAAGCTGTAGAACAAGCGCCCTCTCAAACCGTTTTTGTGCTACCGAACAACAAAAACATTATTATGGCAGCACAACAAGCAAAATTGGTCAGTTCGAAAAATATTTATGTCATTCCGACCACCACGATTCCTCAAGGAATTGCGGCTTTGCTAGCCTTTAATCCCGAATTACAAAATCATCAGGCTTTGGCCGAAACAATGGAAGCTGCCAGTAAAGATATCGTAACAGGGCAACTGACCTACTCCATACGCGATACCATTGTAGAAGATCAGACGATACACGAAGGAGACTACCTAGCGCTTTGCGATGGACAAATCGCGGCGGTTTCTCCTGATCGTGAGATTGCTTTAGAGCACCTCATGGAAAAAATCCTAGAGGAGTCCCATGAAATCGTAACAATCTATTATGGTCAAGAGATCTCGGAAGAAGAAGCACAAGCATATTTACAAAAAGCACAAGCAAAATATCCGAATCATGAAATTGAACTCTATTACGGAGGTCAACCCGTTTACTATTACATCATTTCAGCCGAATAAAGAAGCGAACGTTTGATCGGGACCGCAATCGGCGGTCCCTTTTCTTTAGAAGAGGGGGAGAGGATCATGCATAAAGTGGATTCACAATTGAGCATTCACCACTTGCAAGGAGTAGGACCTAAACGCATGAAACTACTTGAAGATATGGGTATCGATTCACTCAACGATCTTCTTCATTCTTACCCCAAACGCTACCAGTTCCAAGAAAAAAGATCCTGCTGGCCCGAAGCACCTTTACCAACGTATGATGTGATGATTGATACAATCGTTTCCGGAAGTGCCAGTATTTATCGAAAGAAGAAACTGGTCATGGTCAGACTCCCACTTACCGATGAGCAAGGTACGAAACTGACTGCCATCTGGTTCAATCAACCGTATCGCAAAAATCAATTTCCGGTAGGAAGCAAACTTTGGCTTCTGGGGCGTTGCAATCAGAAAGGTTCGTTTCGTAGTATCCAAGTCAAGCAATGTGGTTTAGGAGTCGGAGTGGGGGGTTTCAAATCCCTTTACGAGCTCCCTAAAGGAATATCGCAAAATCTATTTCGACAATGGCTTAGTGAAGCATTTTCTCGTTTCGATGAAATAGAGCAGGAACTCTGGCCGGAGCGTTGGTTAAATCGATTCCCGATTTCCATAAAAGAAGCATTACTCCAAATCCACTTCCCATCTACGGTGGAAGCTCTGCAAATAGCACAACAACGCTTAATCTTGGATCAAACGCTGATTCTTCAACTCATGCAACAAGCGGTTCCCAAAACGACAAGCGGAATCGCTCAGCCCTGTTCTGATCAGCAAAATCTGCAGTGGCAGAAGGGGTTACCTTTCATCCTGACCGAGGCACAAAAAAGGGTGATACAGGAAATTCGGACCGATATGGCGCAAGAAGTACCCATGGCTCGTTTTGTCCAAGGAGATGTTGGTAGCGGAAAAACAGTAGTTGCGGTGGCTGCTCTCCAACAGGCAACCGAAAATGGGTATCAAGCCGCGTTTTTGGCACCGACCGAGTTGCTAGCCAGGCAGCATGCAGAAAGTATAGCAAAATTACTGCCAAAAGGGATTCCTTTGTTTTTGCTGACCGGGAAGTCTTCGAAAGCCGAACGAGAGCTGGCTCAAGAAGCAGCTATTACCGGAATTCCGGGCGTCTGGGTGGGCACCCATGCGCTCCTGACCGATAGCATGACTTTTCGAAACTTAAGTTTGTTAGTGATCGACGAACAGCATCGTTTTGGTGTGCTTCAGCGACGCAAACTATTGCAAGACCGGTTACGGGTACCCGATTTTCTTAGTTTATCGGCGACCCCTATACCCAGAAGTTTAGCAATGCTCCTTTATGGAGATATGCAAGCCAGCATACTTGATCAACTTCCGCCCAACCGTCTGCCCATAAAGACCGTCTGGGTCCAAGAGCCTGGTCGTGTAGAGAAGTTGATGAAATACTGTTTGGACGAGATGCTTCAAGGGCATGCAGTCTATTGGGTTTGCCCCAGCATTGAGCAAACAGAGGATGCCGAAGAGAGCATGCCTTCTGTAGAAGAACGCGAAAAGATCCTCAAAACGATATGGCCAACAGACCGCTGGGCTACCTTGCATGGGCAAATGAAAGCACAGGAGCGGCAGGAAGTCATGGAACGTTTTGAGAGTGGAAAACTTTCTGCGCTTCTAGCGACTACGGTCATTGAAGTCGGCGTCGATCAGCCCAAAGCAACGGTAATGGTCATAGAAGGGGCAGATCGATTTGGATTAGCCCAATTACATCAGCTGAGGGGAAGAGTTGGTAGAGGGAATCTACCTTCCCATTGTGCTTTGCTGACCTCGGGAACGATAACATCAACAGCAGAGCAGCGAATCAAAGCCCTCTGTGACTCGCAAGACGGATTTTATCTTTCTCAACTGGATTTAGAGTTGCGTGGCCCCGGTGAGATTTTAGGAACCAGTCAAAGTGGATTCAGTGACCTATTGGTTTTCCGTTGGCAAGTTGAGGAGAACACACTCGAATGTATTCGTGCCTGTTTGGAAGAATGGAAGAAGGGCGATGTTCAAATCCCTGCCGAACAATGGCAGAGAATTGTTCAGCGTTTCTCAGAAAAACCCATAGCGTAGTCAGAAAGTAGGAATATGAAATGAGAATAATTGCCGGCAGTGTTCGGGGACGCACGTTAAAAAGCCCAAAGACAGACGCAACACGTCCCACTGCAGATCGGCTCAAAGAGAGCCTTTTCAGTATTTTAATGCCAAAGCTTTGGCAGGCTCAGGTTCTTGATGTGTTTGCGGGCAGCGGGGCATTAGGGCTTGAAGCGTTGAGCAGAGGAGCGGCTTTCGCTACTTTTATAGAAATGAAAGCAACGACGGTCCAGTTGATTCAGGATAACGTTACCTTGTGTGGCTTCGAAGACCAAACACAGATCATTCTGGGTGATGCACTTCAAAAATTAAAAAGCTTTCGGCCCAATCAAGCAATCGACTTGGTGTTTGTAGATCCTCCGTATCAAAAAGGACTCAGCACGCAAACATTAGAGATTTTAGCGAGTGTCTCCTGGTTAAAACCAACTTCTCTGGTTGTGATCGAACATCATCTCAAAGAAATTCTACCGGAACGAGTGGAGAGACTGGCACGCTACCGACAAGTGAAACAAGGAGAAAGTGTTTTGTCCTTTTATCAAATTGTTGAGGAGGATGTAGAAGAGTGAATTGGTTCAAAGCAAACCGGAAATACATCATCATCTTTAGCATCCTTTTGAGTTTAGAGCTCGTCTTTCTCTATTACCCCTTGAACTACATCGTGTATCATGGTGGTCAAGCGACGGATCTGGCTCCCTATGTTCAAGTGCAAGATGGAGATCAAGATGACGAAGGTGTTTTATATATGCTGAGTATCTTTACTTCAAAAGCCAATGGAGCACTTTGGTTGAGAGCGAAATTCGACGATAACATGGATTTGAAGCCGATTGAAACCGTGATGCCCAGCGATATGACCATGGAAGAATATAACGAGCAAATGAGAAAAAATATGGATGACAGTCAAAAAAAAGCCACCCTTCTTGCACTTCGAGCAGCGGGAATCCCGGTTGAAGTGGAAGGTGGCGGGTTGATCATCAATGAATTTACGGAAACAAGTTTAATGAAGGATATCCTACAAAAGGGCGATATCATCAAGAGATTTGAGGACCGAGCGATGCTTCTCAATGAAGATTTACAACGATTATTGCTACAACACCAACCGGGAGACGAAGTGAGCTTGCTGGTAGAGAGAGAGAATCAGCTCCTAGAAATCAAAGGGGTCTTAAGTCAAGACGAATCTGGAAAAGCCAAGTTAGGAATCTACATTGCTCCAACCCCTTGGGAACTGCTACATGAACGTGTGATCAACTTTCAAAACGAGGAAATTGGTGGAGGCTCAGCGGGGATGATGCTCACTCTGGAGATTCTTAATCAACTTTTAGAGGAAGACATCACGCGGGGTTTCAAAATTGCCGGTACCGGAACGATCCGTTTAGACGGTAGTATTGGACCGATTGAAGGCGTGAAGCAGAAATTGCATGCCGCCGAAGAACAAGGAGCAAGCTATTTTCTGGTAGCCGAGGAAAATTCAGAAGCCGCTAGATCCTATGCGACAAGCATTGAGGTTGTGCCGGTTGCCCGGTTGGAAGAAGCCCTTGCTTTTTTACAGAGCTTAACCCCTTAGTAACGAATCGGTTGTTGTATCGACCAAATTCCAGGTTGCCTTGCTTCTTGTGGCAATGCAATCTCCCAAAGCTCCGAGGCTAAGCGGTCAATATCGAGAAGCCGTTGCCCATAGACATTTAAAACGGAGGATTGTTTTCTAGGACGAGTAATGACAGGAATCGGCGAAGAAGTACGCCATTCAGATAAGATGTCTTGTCCGGTTTGATTAAAGGCCAAAACCATGGCATAGGGAAGATGCATCTCTCTGACCGGAAGATCCTCTTTCCGGATTCCCAACAGTAATTGGAAGAGACTTCTTTGTAGCTTACTGTAAGGGTAGCGTTTGCTCTTGACACGCAGGATCAATTCGTCTAAGCTACGGCTATCTCGTTTTGCAATCCAACGGTTTTCTAACCCTTCAGTCATTTCCGGAAGTTGCTTCAACTCTTCTGTCGTGCTACGTTGTAAAAGTGTTAGAATCTGAGGGGCGAAAGCTTCCGCCGATAACAAAACTCTACCAAGCTGACTTTGCGCCTGTAAAACGTTGTAAGAAACCGAGGGTAAGTACTCGCTTAGCTCTTGACCTTCTGAGAGGGCTTTCCGAATCGCAGTAGCGCTAGCCATTGGTTGAAGGAGATCATCTAAATACCCCGCACCGACTCTAGGTATACTGAACGGTTGTAAAGAACTGTTATACTGACGGATCGCTTTTAAATAAGAAATAGCCAAGATGTTGTTGGGACTTTTGAGATGAGTAGCTAAATGAGATAGCTGTGGGTGTTGCGCTAACGCTTCGGTCAATGTTTTTCCGAAATTCCCTCCACTTTTTTGTTCGCTTTTTGCTAAGAGTTGTAAATGGAGATCATGATCTAATACAGAAGCAATTTCGTTCAAGACGGCAAGGTCTTCGGATTCTGCTCCAAAACTAATCGCTTCAATCCCTGGCAACTGCTCCAACAAAGAGACACCGCCTTGTGCAAAAAGATCGGCATGATGCAACGAAAATACGGTAGGAAGCATGATTACGAGATCTGCACCATGAGCTACAGCGGTTTTCGCCCTTTGCCAAGGGTCGAGAATAGCCGGTGTTCCTCTTTGCGTAAAAAAGCCACTCATGATCACAACCACGGCATCGGCACGACTTTTGATTTTAGCTTGCTTCAGCTGATATTGATGTCCAAAATGAAAAGGATTATACTCTGCAACGATACCGACCATCTTCAAGACGCCACCCCCTCTATTCCAGTTCATTGTAACAAAATTAAGGGGACGGTTCAAGAAGTTTTCGTTGATATTAGATGAAACTATATATTGACAAACAGCTCAAAAAAGGATACAATATCACGCAGACTAAATCGAGGTGATACGATGATTTTGCCGGTTGCCGAGTTAAAAAGACTGGTAGGAGAGCAAAAGAAATTTCAGTGGCAAGAGCCTGTTTCCAGCTTTGATTTCACGGACATGGACATGACTTTAATCAGCCCTGTTGAGGCTGAAGTAACAGTTGTCAATGTCGGAGATCGATTTTTGGTGCATGGTTCAGCCAAGGCAGAGATGAAAATGACCTGTTGTCGCTGCTTATCGGAGTTCCCCCAAACTTTGGATGTGGAAGTGTCCGAGCAGTATCTTTTTGTCTCCAAAGGGGAACCTGAGGAAGATGACGAAGAAGAAGATGAAGAGGATCGCTATCTGCCTGTATTAGCCGCAGATCAAATCGATGTCAGTCGCTTATTGGTGGAAGCGTTAGTTAGTCAAATACCATTGAAGATGCTTTGCCGAGAAGATTGCTTGGGATTATGTGATCAATGTGGGGCTAACCTGAATGAAGGTCCCTGTCAATGTCAACCCCAAGCAGTGGATCCCCGTTTTGCAGTTTTGAGTCAATGGGGAAAGAAATAAAACTTTGTTCGATCATTCCAACCTATGAATGATAAAGAGAACACCAAGAAGGAGGTGTGAAGAATGGGTGCTGTACCAAAAACAAAGACGTCCAAAGCGCGTCGTAACAGTCGTCGTGCCAGCAATTTCCGTCTTGGCGTTCCCGGCTTAGTTGAATGCCCCCAATGCCACAAACCGAAACTATCCCATAGTGTATGTCCTGAATGTGGATATTACAAGGGTAAGGAAGTTGTAGCAATTCAAGAATAATTGTTTTCTAAACAATGCAAACAAGCCCCTGACTTCAGGGGCTTCTTTTCTTGCTTTTTTACTGTACCTTCAGTATAATAAAAGCAAAGGATGTGAGTTTATGAAGGCAATTGCGTTGGATTGTATGGGTGGAGATCATGCGCCGTCAGCAATCGTTGAAGGAGCCATTCAAGCAGCTAAGGAGTTTGATTTACCTTTATTGTTGGTTGGGGACGAACAACAGATCAAGCAGGAACTCGACAAGCTTTCAACGAAAGGTTTGACGTTGGACATCGTTCCGACTACTGAAGTCATACAATTCGAAGATGCCCCGGCTCTTGCTGTTAGACGCAAAAAAGATTCTTCCATGGTGGTTGCCCACCGATTGGTCAAAGAAGGGCGTGCTGCTGCTGTTTTCTCTGCCGGGAATACAGGAGCGATTATGGCTTGTGGACTTTTTATCTTGGGTCGTATCGAGGGTGTTGAGCGTCCAGCTTTAGCTCCGATGTTGCCTACCGTTGCCAAAACACCGGTCTTGCTTTTAGATGCCGGAGCCAATACGGAAGCTAAACCTCAACATCTGCTACAATATGGTCAAATGGGGAGTGTGTACCTTCGACATGCCACCGGTAATAAAAATCCGAGGGTCGGACTGATCAACATTGGAACCGAACCTGAGAAAGGTACAGAGTTATATCAGGAAGCCCACCGATTGCTGAGTCAATCAAACTTGAACTTTGTAGGGAACGTCGAGGCTCGTGAGCTGTTTAAAGGAGAGATCGACGTAGCCGTCTGTGACGGCTTTACAGGGAATATCATCTTGAAATTGACCGAAGGCTTGGCAAGAAGTTTTGGTGAGATGATGAAACAGGAACTTACCGCAGATTTTCGTGGAACTGCCGGAGCGCTGCTTTCCAAACCTGCCTTGACCCGTTTTAAGAATCGTCTAGATTACAACGAATATGGTGCTGCTCCTTTGTTGGGTGTTCAAGGGATCTGTTTGAAGGGTCACGGTTCATCCAATGCTAGGGCGATCTATTCGGCCCTCCGCGTGGCAAAAGGTTTTTTAGATAGCAATCTTATCGCAGAGTTTTTAGACCAAATGAAATAAAAGAACAAGGGAGATCGAATTATGGATACTTTTGAAAAAGTAAAAGAAATTATTGTGGAAAAACTCAAAATCGCTCCCGAGCGAGTCACCTTGGAAGCAGATTTCAAGAAAGATTTTGAAGCGGATTCGATTGATTTATTCGAATTGGTCATGGCCGTAGAGGACGCCTTCGGGGTTGAATTAGATGATGATGCTGTCGTAGGGGTAGAAACCGTTGCAGACGTGGTCAGATTCTTGAATGCAAAAATCTAAAGTTTTAGAGAGGTTGTTCGAAATTCGGGCAACCTCTCTTCACAAAGAGGTGGTGAAACTGTTGCTGACCGATATTCAAACTCATTTAATGTTATCTCATCAACCGGCACCGATGTTGGAACGCGCCTTCTGGCACAATTCTGCCGTCTATGAAAAGAACAAAGAACCCTGGCAGGGAAATGAACGCTTGGAATTTTTGGGGGATGCCGTTTTAGAGTTATTGGTTTCTCACTGGCTGTTTCGAGCAAATCCTTACGAACCGGAAGGAAGTTTGACCGCCCTTCGCGCTTCCTTGGTTTGTGAAGAGAATTTAGCAAAATGTGCAAAACAAGTGGGATTAAACCGTTGGATTATCCTTGGTAAAGGGGAGAAAGCCGATGGTGGCAGTCTAAAACCAGCCATTTTGGCAGATCTATACGAAGCATTTTTAGGGGCAATTTTTGTGGACTATGGCTTACAACAAGCAGAAGAGTTTTTAACGCGAACGTTGTTAAAGCAAGTCAATCCAAAGAAGTTGAAAGAAAGCCTGAATCGTTCGTGGAAAAACCTTCTCCAAGAATGGATACAAGGGCAAAACCCCGATACAACGATTGTTTATCAAACTGAAAAAAGCGGACAAGATCATCTTCCGTTTTTTCAATCTCAAGTGTTGGTTGGCGATCAGATCATGGGAATTGGGCAAGGTAAGAGTAAAAAAGAAGCAGAACAAATTGCTGCCAAAGCAGCATACATTGTGATGAACCCACAGTGGAATCCGGAGGAGAACGCAGACAAGGAGTGAAATCATGTATCTAAAAGCCATTGAGTTGGTTGGGTTTAAATCCTTTGCCGAGCGTGTTCGTCTCGATTTTGCTGAAGGCTTAACGACGATTGTCGGAGCGAATGGAAGTGGAAAAAGTAATATTGTAGATGCAGTTCTGTGGGTCATGGGAGAGCAGAATGCCCGAAATCTACGTGGGGCAAAAATGGAGGAAATCATTTTCTCCGGCAGTGAAAAGCGTAGAGCCGTTGGAATGGCGGAAGTAACATTGATCATCGATAACCAAAGTCATTTGTTGCCTTTGGATTATGAAGAGGTCTCGGTGATGCGCCGCTTGTTTCGAGACGGAACCAGCGAATATTACATCAACCAACAGCAATGCCGGTTAAAAGACATTGTTGAAATGTTTTTGGATACCGGTGTTGGTCGTGATTCATTTTCGATTATCGGACAAGGTCAAATCGATGAGATCCTTTCTTACAAACCTGCTGAGCGTCGCGTAATCTTAGAAGAAGTAGCGGGGATCGCTAAGTTTAAATTTCGTAAGAAAGAGGCCATGCAAAAACTTGACCGTCTACAGGAGCGCTTGCAACGAGTCGATGATATTGTTACCGAACTCGATGCTCAAATCACCCCGCTCATGCACCAAGCGCAGCAAGCAGAAATGTACCTGAAACTCAGAGATGAGTTGAAAAAATACGAAATCACCTACTTGTCTCGTGAATACCGTCGAATGAGCAGTGAACGAGTTGACCTACAACTTCAGAATAATGTAGCTATGGACGCTTATTCAGCAAGTCAAGCACGCACGGCGGCAGAAATGGCGATTCTTGAAAAAATGAAGCTGGAGCAGCTCCAACTTGAACACAAAATCGACAGTTTAAATCAGCAGAGCAACCAGTTGCGAATCAATATGGAGCAATTCTACGGTGAGGAAAAAATCATCGAAGAACGAATTCTTCATGATCGTACTTTATTAGAGCAGGTCACAGAAGAAGAGCGCTCCGAAGAAAAAAGGCAAACGGAAATAGTGGAGCAGATTCAAAAACTCACACTCGAACAAGAAAAAAACGAAACCGAAATCCTCGCTTTTCAGAAAAAAATCGAAGAACAACAAGCAGCCTATGAAGCACTGCTGGCCAAAGAAACCGTACGCAAACAAGCAGAAGTCGATCTTCAAGAGCAAAGCAATCTCAATCTCCAGGCTTTGCATAGTCTCAATGGCCGATTAGAAGGTCTTTTACGAGAGCAAGATACAATACAGTCCCGGTTGGATCAACTGACGAATGCCAGAAATGAATCCATCACTGTTTGCGAATCCAAAAAAATGCAAATGATTGACCTCCAAGCTAGGCTTGAAAAAAACATTAAGGAAACTCAGGCAACTGAAAAAGTGTTGAAAGATAAGGAATGGGACTATGACAAGATGCAAAAAGAATTGCTCAAGATCCAAGACCGAGTGCATCAGCTTCAAACCGGATTGAGGATCAATACCGGAAGACTCTCCATGATGACAGAACTGAGCGATCAAATGGAAGGGTATCATAAAGGTGTTAAAGCTGTTATGAATGCCAAGAAGCGCAGTCCTCGCGAGTTTCAAGGAATCCATGATACCGTAGCAGGACTTTTCCGTGTTGAGAAAGAGCATGAAACAGCAATCGAAATGATCATGGGTAATTCCTTGCAAAATATCGTTGTTGATCAGCCCAAAGATGCTGAAACAGCGATTGAATGGCTCAAAAAAGAAAAAGCCGGTCGTGCCAGCTTTTACCCGTTAACGACTGTGCGGGGCAACCGCGATACCGCCCTTTGGCAACGAATTGAAGGGAAAGCCGGAGTCATTGCTTTAGGATCAGACTTGGTTCGTACCGATGAACAATATCGTAGTTTGGTTGAAAGCGTCTTGGGAAATGTCGTGGTCATGGAAACACTACTCCTTGCCAACAAGATCGCTCAAGATCTAAATCATCGCTACCGCATCGTCACGTTGGAGGGAGATTTGATTTTCCCGGGAGGTTCAATCACCGGGGGGAGTTTGTACCAAAAGGGAGTTTCTTTGCTGGGGAGAGACCGAGAGATCCAAGAATTGGAAACACTCGTCGCAGACCAAAAAAAGCAAGTTTCCGTGTATGAAACGGAGCTAGAAGCGCAAAAGCAACAGTCTGAGGATACGAACAGCGAGCTTTCTGAAATAAAGAGGAAGCGCAATGATTTGGAGCAGCAGCACCGACAACTGCAGCTTACCCATCGATTGTTACAAGCTGAAATCGAATCAAAATCCGTAAACCTTTTGAAGCAAGAATCTGAGCTTCAAGATTTGCAGAAAAAGCAAGAAACCTTAAGCAGTCAAATAGAGGACCACCGTGAACAGCTCCTTCAACTTCAAACTGAGGAGACACAACTCCGACAACGCCTACTGACTTGTCGGGCAGAAGATCAGTCGGACTTAAGGTTCGAGTCACAAAATCAACTGCAACAATTCGAGGTCAGTTTTGCTATCGTGCAGCAAAAGAAAGCGGAAATGACCCAGCAGAAGCAACAATTGGAAGAAAGAATTCATCAAGCTGCCGAGGACACCAAAGCCAAAAAAGAACGTTTTGCGGAGATATCGGCACGCATTCAAGAGAATATTAAACAGTTAGCGCAAATACAAGAAACATATCGTTTAACTGCAACCCAACAAAACCAAGCTGAAATGGACTTTCAAGCCGTCAAAGAGCAACGCGGACGTTTTCGTGAGTCTTTGGCAGAACAAGACGAACAGATATTCCAGGCTCGCAAAGCGGAAGATCGACTACGCGAGCAAGCATATCATAAAAGCAGTATTTTGACGAAGTTAGACAGCGAACTGCAATATTTACTGGACAAAGTTCAAAATGATTATAACCTTGAAGCAAAGGATTTACCGGAAGAACCGCTTGTAGAGGTGGAAGACAGTGGCGAGTTACAAAAGACTTGCACCAGATTGCGCAATAAGATCCGTGACATGGGTTTAGTCAATTTGGGAGCCATTGACGAAAAGAAGCGTCTCGAAGAGAGAAAATCCTATTTGACCGAGCAAGGGGAGGATATTCGGGTTTCATGTCAAGGAATCTGGAAGGTGCTTGCCGAAATAGATAAAGATATGGAACATCGCTTTGAAGAGGCTTTTCAACAGGTAAATCATCATTTTCAACAGGTCTTTACTCAGCTTTTCCAAGGCGGCTTGGCTCATTTGCAATTGACTGATCCAGGAGATCTTCTCAATACAGGGCTAGATATTATGGCTCAATTACCCGGGAAAAAAGCGGGAAATCTGAGTTTATTATCCGGTGGAGAGCGCGCTCTCACTGCAGTTGCTTTACTGATCGCAATTTTACAAGTCAAGAAACCGCCATTTTGCCTTTTGGATGAGGTGGAAACGTCTTTGGATGAAGGCAATGTCAAACGAGTGGCAAAGATTTTACGCAGTTGTTCCGGGGACACTCAAATCATATCGGTTTCTCATCGTAAAGGCATGATGGAAGAATCCGATGCATTGATCGGTGTTACCATGCAATCTCCGGGCATCTCTACCGTGATTTCAGTGCGTTTCGGAGAAAAAGAAAAACAGGAGTGATCGCATGAGCTTTTTTGCGAAACTAAAGCAAAGTTTGTCCAAAACCCAAGAGGCGTTTGTGGGTAAATTAGAGCAAGTTTTTATGAATTTCAAGAAGGTGGACGAGAATCTTTTTGACGAGTTGGAAGAAATCTTGATTTCAGCGGATTTAGGGGTGCAAACCACCGATAAATTACTGACAAGTTTGAGAAACCGGGTCAAAAAAGAGAAACTTGAAGACGGTCAGAAAGTCAAGGAAGCCCTTCAAGAGGAAATGGCTGAGATTTTGGGGAGAGAACCGTCCCCACTCAATATTGTTAATGGCCGTATGAATATTATTTTAGTGGTAGGCGTGAACGGAGTTGGGAAGACGACCTTGGTCGGTAAGCTGGCCAATCGCTACCGTCAACAAGGCCTAAAAGTTTTGGTAGCCGCTGCCGATACTTTTCGTGCCGCAGCCATCGATCAACTTTCGATCTGGTGTCAACGCGCCGGGGTAGAGATGATTCGCCATCAGGCCGGAGCTGATCCAGCGGCGGTGGTCTTTGATGCCATCAGTGCCGGAAAAGCCAGAAATGTGGATCTAATCCTAATCGACACCGCAGGGCGTCTGCATAATAAGTCTCACCTCATGGAAGAGATGAATAAGATTTATCGGATCATTCAGCGAGAACTCCCGGAAGCACCGCATGAAACGTTATTGGTCTTGGATGCAACGACAGGACAGAATGCCGTCTTACAAGCCAAAGCTTTTCGAGAGGTTTCCAAAGTGACGGCCTTAGCCTTAACCAAATTAGACGGAACCGCTAAAGGTGGAATCGTCATTGCTATTAGTGATCAGCTCAATATTCCGGTCAAATTGGTAGGTTTGGGAGAGGGAATCGAAGATCTCAAGGATTTTGAACCTGCTCTCTTTGTCAAGGCGTTATTTGACCGTCAGACAGAAAATTCACAACAGTAAAGAGACCTCATTTGAAATAAGGTGAGTGAGCATTATGGCTGCCTATCATTTGCCCCCACAGTTGAACATCAACCCCGCTGGAATCATAGAGATTCGCGGAATACCGTTATCGGATATCGCAAAGCAATTTGGAACGCCTCTCTATGTCATGGATGAGGCGCTGATTCGTCAGCACTGCCGAGAGTATTGGGCAGGGTTTTCTGACTACCCCAATGCGCAGGTTGTCTATGCCGGGAAGGCGTTGTTAACCCTTGGCATTTGCCGCCTCATGGAAGAGGAGCAGATGTTTTTGGATGTGGTCAGCGCTGGGGAACTCTACACAGCACTGAGAGCAGACTTTCCTGCTGAAAAAATCCTTTTTCACGGTAACAACAAATCCGATGAAGAACTTTATATGGCTGTCAGCTATGGCGTAGGAAGAGTGGTTGTCGATAATTTGGATGAACTGCAAAGGCTCGAGCGTATTGCTACACAACTCGAGAAACAGGTTCAAGTCATGTTGCGGATCACTCCCGGGGTTGAAGCACATACCCACGAGTATATTCGAACCGCCCAAACCGACTCAAAGTTTGGAGTCGGTATTTTGGATTATCATCTACATGATGCGATTCGCAGTTTGCAGGAAAGCCCTTCGCTCAAATTAACCGGTATTCATTGTCATATTGGTTCACAAATCATGGAAGAGGAGCCTTTTAGTTTGGCTGTTGATCTCATGATGAGCTTCATGAATCAAGTCAGGCAACAATATGGAATCCTCATTACAGAGCTTAATATGGGTGGGGGCATCGGTATTCGATACACAGCAGAAGATCGTCCGTTGTTGCCGGTGGAAGTCGTTCGACACATTTCAGAACAAGTTTTGTTGTGTGCTAATCGATATCGATTTCCCTTACCTAAACTTTTCTTGGAGCCAGGGCGGGCAATCGTTGGAGAAGCCGGTATCACCTTATATAAAGTAGGTGCTATGAAAGAGGTGCCGGGAATCCGAACCTATTTACCGGTCGATGGGGGGATGTCTGACAATCCCAGACCTGCTCTGTATCAGGCTGTTTATGAAGCCATGGCGGTCGATAAAGCCAACAGGGAAGCAAATAGGTTGGTTCATCTGGCCGGAAAACATTGCGAGACGGGAGACATCTTGATCAAAGATCTTCGTTTACCCGACATGCAACCCGGAGATTATTTGGTGGTGTTTTCAACCGGAGCATACAATTATTCCATGGCCAGTAATTATAATCGAGCATCAAAAGCAGCCATGGTTTTAGTCAGCTCAAATGGATGTCATCTTTTACAAGAACGAGAATCTTATGAGGACTTGATTCGTCTAGATCGAATTCCTCCTCATTTACAAAAAGATCAATAGAAAGCAGGTTCTTCATGTTAGGTTTGGACTCGAATTTCCTTTTGTATTTACCGGGTTTGCTAATCGCTTTAACAGTGCATGAGTTTGCCCATGGCTATATCTCCTACCGTTTTGGAGATCCTACCCCCAAAATGCAAGGGCGCTTATCCTTAAATCCGGTGCATCATATCGATCCCATTGGTTTTATCATGATGGTGTTTTTCAGATTTGGCTGGTGCAAACCCGTTCAAATCAACCCCTATTACTTTAAAGACAAGCGGCAGGGAATTCTTTGGGTAGCATTAGCCGGACCCATGGCGAATTTTCTCTTTGCTTTATTGACCGCACTGCTCTTTGGAGTTTTGAGTTTTGTTCTTCCAATCAGTTTGTACTTTAACTCGATCTTCATTCAAGTAGTCTTTGGGATTCTGTTGTACAATATCAATTTGGGACTCTTTAACTTGATTCCCATTGCTCCTTTAGACGGGTCCAAGGTTTTAGAAGGCTTACTACCTCCGGCTTTAGCGTATAAGTATCGGGGTTGGATGAGCCAATATGGAATTCTAATCTTATTGGCAGTCATGTTCACCGGTGCTTACAGGTATATCATTGGACCGATTGCAGGGAGTATGCTGAATATAATGTTATCGATCATTCAAGCATTCCTATAAGGAGATTAAACGATGGAGCAGATGAACCAAGATTTCCACTTTCAGAGCACTCCCGAGGACACCGTGGAGTATGTCAGAAAAGATAAGGAACGAGTTTTGAAACTCTGTATTGCCCAATGGCTTCAAGTTATGGAACAAAAATGGCTTGAAACGGGGTTTGATAGCGAAGAAGCATCCTCGTGGATGGTTCTGCTTGCAATCTTATTGGAATGGAAAATGCAGTTGTTATTACCGAAACCCGTAGTTGAAGTTGAAGAAGAACCCTATGACCGAGACGCTCATATAGAGGAGTACCGACTGATTCAGAAAACCGCCAGAAAGCTTTCAGAGTTGGCGGATGAACGCTCCTTTTGGTTAGCTCGTGAAATCGATGATCGGACCCTGGGTGTAGAACCTCAAGACCGCTTGCGTCAAACCGGACTTTTCGATTTGCTGCAAGCCTTCCAGAGAGTCCTCGCTACAGAAGAAATAGAAGAACCCGATGAAATCATTCCGGTTGAAGAATATGATCTAGAACACCAAATGACCTATGTCATGACTCGGGTGGGACAATTCCAAGGCAGGATTTTATTTCAGCAACTCTTCAGACAAGGAAGCAGCAGAAATCTTTTGGTTGCAACCTTTTTAGCATTACTAGAGCTGGTACGCTTACATCAACTGCAAATAGAACAAACGACACCTTATGGAGAATTGTGGATTGGAGTGATGCAAAATGGAACCGGACCAAGCACCGAATCAGGTGATACCACTGAGCCATTTCCCGGTTGAGAAGGAAGAGGGACTGATTGAGTCGTTGCTTTTCATCAGCGGTGAGCCTGTACCCAGCCAGCGATTAGCAGAATTATTGGGAAAGCCGGTTGAGGAAATAGATGAACAACTCAGTCAAATGGCTACGCGCTGGTCTTCTGATCTCAACCGAGGCTGTAATCTTATTCCGATTGCAGAAGGATGGCAAATGGTCACAAAAAAAGAATATGCTGTTCTCTTGAAGGAGTTTTTCCAGGCACTCAATAAACCACGAAAACTGTCACCAACAACCTTAGAGACCTTAGCGATCATCGCAAGCAGGCAACCGGTCACCAGACAAGATGTTGAAATGATCCGTGGGGTCAGTGCGGATTATGCCATTGGTCAGTTATTGGCTTTGGGTCTGATCGAAGAAGTCGGTAAAAAACCGGGAATGGGTAGAGCCAATCTCTATGGCACAACACAGGAGTTTTTAATCCATTTCGGACTTCGTTCATTACAAGATCTTCCGGAGAAACTTCAGTTTTAGGAAAGGATGTTAAATTATGCCGTTTATTACATTAGAAGGTATTGATGCCAGCGGGAAGTCAACTCAAATTCGTTTTTTAGAGCGCAATTTGAAACAGTTAGGGGCCAATCATGTCATCGTCACCCAAGAACCGGGCGGTACTGTTGTAGGGAAAGAAATCAGTCACTTGGTCCTTAAAAGAAAAGAATTGGATATTTTTCCTTCCACCGAAGTCTTTCTGTTTGCAGCGGACCGGAGCCAGCATGTGATGCAAATCGTCAAGCCTGCACTCGCAGAAGGGAAATTTGTGATCTCTGATCGTTATGTAGACTCGAGCTTAGCGTTCCAGGGAGCAGCAGGCATGCAGACGGAATTCATTCAAGCGGTCAATCAATTTGCGATTTCCGGAGTTAAGCCCGACTTAACGATATGGCTCGATATTCCTGTGGAAGTAACGCTGGAGCGATTGGATCTACGAGGCGAGAGTGATCGTTTAGAGAGCAAAGGGGTCGGCTACTTAACCCGAGTCCGCGAATTGTATCAACACATGGCTGAAATGGAGCCGTATCGTTTTGTTCGTTTCGATGGTACGCAGAAACCGGAAATGATTGCAAAACAGATTTCGGCACTTTGTAAGGAGCGTTTCTTCCGCCAATAATACTATTGTCGGAGAATCGGAAAAACTGGGACTTCTTGGGTTTTGTTGACTCTCACCTCATTTTAGGGTATAATATTTAGTTGTAACAGCACGATCTATGTGCTAAAGAGGAGTGAGAGTTTGCAAAGACAAGATATTCGTAATGTAGCTATAATCGCCCACGTTGATCATGGTAAGACTACCTTGGTGGATGCTATGCTTCGCCAAAGTGGAACCTTCCGGGCTAACGAGCAAGTTCAAGAACGAGTCATGGATTCCAATGACTTAGAACGTGAACGGGGCATCACCATATTATCTAAAAATACAGCCGTTCAGTATAAGGGCGTGAAAATCAATATTGTTGATACTCCCGGACATGCCGATTTCGGTGGAGAAGTCGAACGAATTTTAGGCATGGTCGACGGGGTTATCTTAGTTGTAGATGCTTTTGAAGGCGCAATGCCCCAGACGAGGTATGTTTTGAAAAAGGCCTTAGCTCGGGGTTTAAAAGCCGTGGTCGTTATTAATAAAATTGACCGTCCCGATGCTCGTGTTGAAGAAGTTGTCGACGAAATCATTGATTTGTTCTTATCGTTAAGTGCAGACGACGACCAACTCGATTTCCCGGTGGTCTATGCTTCTGCCAGACAGGGAATCGCGGGACTTGAGCTTTCTGATATGAAAGATAATATTTCCCCCATATTTGAAGTGATCCTTAACACGGTACCTGCTCCCAGTGGCGATGCTGAAGGTCCTTTCCAAATGGGCATCAGCACCTTGGATTATGATGAGTATGTTGGCCGAATGGCGGTTGGCAAAATCATGCGAGGCACCGCTCATGTCAACCAGCAGGTCGTGCTTTGTAAAACCGATGGTAAGATCGCACGCGGTAAAATTGCACGCCTTTATACCTTCTCCGGTTTGAAACGCAAAGACGAAATGGAAGTTTCGGCGGGAGAATTGGTTTCGATTGTTGGATTAGATGATATCAACATTGGCGAAACGATCTGTGATCCTGAACATCCGGATGCTTTGCCGATGATCAAAGTAGATGAACCGACTTTGTCGATGAATTTTATGGTCAACAACAGTCCTTTCGCGGGTCGAGAAGGTACCTATGTCACTTCAAGACATTTACGTGATCGGCTGATGCGTGAGCTGGAGAAAAACGTTTCCTTACGAGTCACCGACACCGATTCGCCCGATTCTATGGAAGTGGCCGGTCGTGGAGAGCTTCATTTATCCATCCTTATTGAAACCATGCGACGCGAAGGCTATGAGATGCAAATCTCAAAACCCAAAGTTATTACCAAAGTGGTCGATGGCATCTTAGTAGAACCGATTGAGTATTTAGTACTTGATTTGCCTGAGGAAACCATGGGACCGGTAATGGAACTTTTAGGCCCCCGTAAAGCCGAGATGAAAAATATGCATCATATGACCGATGGTCAAATCCGTTTAGAATTCACGATTCCTGCACGTGGTTTAATTGGTTTCCGCTCTGACTATTTGACCTTGACCAAGGGTTACGGGATCATGAACCATGTATTCCATAATTTCGAAGAATATAAAGGCGATATCGGTGGCAGAAGCCGAGGCGTCTTAGTTGCTTGGGAAGATGGTGTAACAACACCTTATGCACTTCATGCTTTAGGAGACCGTGGGATTATGTTCATTGATCCGGCCATTGAAGTTTATAGGGGAATGATTGTGGGTGAAAACACCCGCGAAGACGATATTGACGTCAATGTCTGCAAGAAAAAGCACATGACAAATATGCGTTCTGCTTCCGCCGATGAATCTTTGCGCTTGGAACCCCCTCGCAAATTGACCTTGGAACAAGCTATGGAATATATTGAAGATGATGAATTAGTAGAAGTGACCCCGCATAGCATTCGAATGCGGAAAAAGATTTTAGATGCTACTGCACGATACCGAGTTTCTCAAGGGAAAAATGCGTCGCGCATAAAAAGCTAGTGAATTTTTAAGAGCATGATTGCCCACAAAGCGGTCATGCTTTTTTGTTTTCTTACAGGAATCAAGAGAATGAAAACCGAATATAAATAAGAGTACTCTCGGAAAGGGGGAAATCCCTTGGACCTTATAAAAACATTGAATCCCGAACAGCAAGCGGCTGTTCAGAAAACCGAAGGAGCATTGCTAATCATTGCAGGAGCCGGCAGTGGCAAGACCCGGGTTCTGACCTACAGAGTTGCCTATTTATTGCAGCAAGGTGTTTACCCGGAACGCATTCTGGCCATTACCTTTACCAATAAAGCCGCCTTGGAAATGAAACATCGAATTTTAGAAATGGTGGGGGAAGTGGGTCAGAATATTTGGATCAGTACCTTCCATTCCATGTGTGTAAAAATCTTACGCTGCGATATTGAGGCTTTAGGATTTAAGAAGAGTTTCACCATTTTAGACCAAGATGACAGTCGCCGTATTATCAAGCGTTTGATCCAAGAGAAAAACCTTGATGACAAGAAATATACGGTTTCTGCAGTCTCCGATGCCATTGATCGAGCGAAAAACCAAATGCAGTCTCCCAGTGATTTGCTGAAAGCAGCCATAGATCCTTTTGGGAAAAACGTTGCAGCAATTATGACAGCGTATGAACGCTATAATCTGGAGCATCACTCCTTGGATTTTAACGACTTGCTCAATGTAACGATCAAACTTTTCAAAGAGCATCCTGAAATTTTAGCCTACTACAGTGAACGTTTTCAATACATAATGGTGGATGAGTATCAAGACACCAACTACAGCCAATACTTACTGATCAAAATGCTCAGTTCGTCCCATGGCAATCTTTGTGTTGTGGGAGACGAAGACCAAGGCATCTATTCTTGGCGCGGGGCCGATATTACCAATATTCTCAATTTTGAAAAAGATTACCCCCAAGTGACGGTAATCAAATTAGAGCAAAATTACCGGTCGACCCAAGAAATTTTAGATGCAGCGCATTGCGTGATCGAGCACAATCGGCAGCGCAAGGGTAAAAAGCTTTGGACGCAACGAAACAGCGGGCAGAAAGTAATCCTTTTAGAAGCAGAAAATGGTAGAGATGAAGCCCGAAGTGTGATTGCCATGATCGAAAAACTCAGTAAAGAAAAGAAACTCGATTATGATCAATTTGCGATTCTTTACCGCACCCACGCACAGTCGCGTAATTTTGAGGATTTATGCAACGAGCAAGGAATTCCTTATGTTTTAGTCGGTGGAATCAAGTTCTGGAATCGTAAGGAGATCAAAGATATCTTGGCGTATTGCCGAGTTATGGTCAACCCTTATGACGATGTTTCTCTGCAAAGAATCATCAATGTCCCGAAACGTGGCATTGGTAATACTAGTTTTGAACATATTCGTGCCTTTGCCCAGGAGATGGGAATTCCGTATTATGCTGCTTTAGAAGAAGTGGATTCTATACCGAATTTGCAGGGGCGCGTGGTCAAGTTAGTTAAAGATTTTGTGACCTTGCTAGACAATTTCCGTAAGCTTTCTTCTTATTTATCCGTAAGCGAGACTCTAAAGACGGTTGCAGAAAAGAGCGGTTACCTCACCGAACTGCAATATAACAACCTTCAAGAGCAAGAAGAGCGTCGAGAAAACGTTGGTGAACTGATCAATGTCGCTGCCGAATATGAGAAAAAAGAAGATATCGATAACACCCTGGAAGGCTTTTTGACCAATGCTGCTTTGTATAATCAGGACGAAGAAGATCGCAGTGAAGATGTCGGACCTCGAGTACGACTGATGTCCCTACATGCAGCCAAAGGCTTAGAGTTTCCGGTTGTTTTCTTGACTGGTATGGAAGAAAACGTGTTCCCCATGGCCAGGGCGATTTTTGATGAAAACGATATTGAAGAAGAGCGTCGTCTTTGCTACGTTGGAATGACCAGAGCGAAAGATATTCTCTTTTTGACCTATGCACAAACCAGAACCACCTATGGTTTTACCAATTATAATCCGCGATCGCGGTTCATCAATGAAGTTGATCCCGAGCTTTTACAGGTAGGCTTGCACAAAGCAAAATCGAAAAAGCCAGAAATGGAACCAATCAAACCGGCTGCGAATCCTTTTCAATGGGATAACTGGGGTAAAGAGCATTCCAAAAAGCAAGAAGCTCCTGTTCTCAAATCCACTGTGCAATCGAGTAAACCCAGTTCCAAGACAGAACCCGTAAAGGCATTAACCTTTGAAGTTGGGGAACAAGTAAAACATAAAATCTGGAATATCGGTACCATTACGAAAGTAGAAGGTTCCAGTGACAATCAGGAAATCTATGTTGATTTTCCCGATGTGGGAAGCAAACGACTAATCGTTAAATATGCTGCATTGGAGAAGGTGTGATGATGAAACCGGAAAACGCTTTGAAAGAAATGCAAAGGCTACAGCAATTGCTACAACGCTATGACCATGCATATTACGTTGAAGACAATCCCATGGTCAGTGACAGCGAGTATGATCAGATCTTCAAAACCTTACAAGCATTGGAAGAACAATTTCCTCAGCATGTCGATGCCAATTCACCCACCCAGCGGGTGCGTGGAATTGTGCAAGAACAATTCACGCCTCACCGTCATCGAGTCGTGAAACAAGGCTTGGACAATGTGTTTGGCGGAGAAGAGTTAAAGACCTGGTTGCGTCGGATTGAACAAGAACACACTCACCCAACGTATGTAGTGGAACCTAAAATCGACGGACTGACCATTGTCTGCACCTTTAGTAAAGGGCGATTACTAACCGTTGCAACACGCGGAGATGGTGCCACCGGGGAAGAAATCACCAATAACGTCAAAACAATTCGTTCGGTTCCGTTAACGTTGAGAGACGAAGTTGACTTGGAAGTGCGCGGAGAAGCTTATATGCCTCGAGAATCCTTCCAGCAACTCAATGCCGAACGCGAGCGTAGCGGAGAGCCTCTCTTTGCCAACCCGCGCAATGCAGCTGCCGGTTCCTTACGTCAATTGGATTCCTCAATTGCCGCTTCCAGAAATTTGAATGCCTTCTTCTACAGTGTGGAGTGGGCCTCTCCCTTTCAAATCACCACACATGAAGATTCATTGCAGTGGCTGATGCAACAAGGACTGCGGGTCAATCCGTTGCGTTTGCGCACTTCTGACCCCGAAGAAGTCATTGCTTTTTGTGAACTTTGGCAGAACAAGCGTGCAGAACTGGCCTATGATATTGACGGGTTGGTCATCAAAATTGACGATTTTCATCTGCGTGAAGAACTCGGCGTGACTGCTAAAAGCCCTCGTTGGGCGGTAGCATATAAGTTCCCCATGGAAGAAGTCGCAACGACCCTTCTGGATATTGAATGGACGGTAGGGCGCACCGGTGTCGTCACACCGACTGCGATTTTAGAGCCTGTGCAAGTAGCCGGAACGACCGTTAGTAGGGCTTCCTTACATAATGAAGATCTGATTCGGGAAAAAGACCTTATGTTTGGAGACCGAGTTTTAGTTCGTAAAGCAGGAGAGATCATTCCGGAAGTTGTTCAAGTTTTAGGGGAGCACCGCGACGGTAGTCAGAAGCCTTTTGTCATGCCCACTCACTGTCCGGTTTGTCAGCATCCCTTATATCGAGATGACGGGGAAGCGGCTTGGCGGTGTTCGAATCCGGCATGTCCTGCCCAAATCGCCGAGAATATCATCCATTTTGCGACACGCGGTGCAATGGATATTGAAGGCTTAGGCCCCCAGAATGTTCAATTGTTATTAGAGCATCAACTGATCTTCGATGTAGCCGATCTTTACGAATTGAACGAGGAAAAGCTCATGAGCTTACCTAGATTCGGACAAAGATCCGCCGTAAACTTGATCAAAGCCATAGAGGACAGCAAAACCAGACCTTTGGAAAAATTGATTTTCGGATTAGGCATCCGTCATGTAGGACAAAGGACTGCACAATCGTTAGCCAAACAATTCGGCAGTTTGGAAAAACTAAGAAATGCTATTGAAGAAGATCTGTTGCAAATTGAAGATATCGGTCCCAAAGTAGCACACAGCATTCTTAATTATTTCGCTCAACCGGAAAGCAAGGAACGTCTGCAAAAATTAAAAGCTGCAGGTGTTACCATGGAGAATGTGAAACTAGAAGCGTCTCAACAAGAGCATACCCTTCAAGGGTTATCCTTTGTAGTCACCGGAACCTTGGTTCACTATTCAAGGCAGGAAATAAAAGAAGTTATCGAGAACTTAGGTGGTAAAGTTACAGACTCCGTCAGCAAAAAAACATCGTATGTGCTGGTGGGAGAAAACCCGGGTTCGAAAGCGGAGAAAGCCAAGACTTTGGCGATTCCAATCCTCAACGAAGAGGACTTCGAACACTTACTCAAGGAAAGGAAGTAATTTATGAAAACCAAAGTTTTAGGCCAATCCGGCATTCAAGTCACCGATTTATGTTTTGGAGTTCTTCCCATGGGACCGGTTCAACGCAATATTCCCAAATCAGAGGGGATCAAGATCATTCGTGAAGCAGTAGAGAAGGGCATAACCTTTTTAGATACGGCTGAAATGTATAAAACCCATGATTTCATTGAAGAAGCTCTACGTGGATATCAAGGTGAAGTGGTCATTGCCACGAAATCGGCTTCCTCTACCTATGAAGCCATGGCCAAGAGTGTGGAAAATGCTCGTAAAGAGTTAAACCGTGATGTGATCGATATCTTCCACCTACACGCTGCCAGAGCCACCCACACGGTGTTTGATGAGCGCGCAGGGGCCATAGAGTGTCTGCAAGATTTAAAGGCGAAGGGCGTCATTAAATCTATTGGCATCTCGACTCATGCAGTTGATGTCTGTCAATTGGCAGCAGAAAAGCCCGAATTCGATATCGTATTCCCGATCATCAATAAATTAGGTATGGGTATCATTGAAGGCGACTTAAATGGAATGTTAAACGCCATTGATGCTTGTTACAAAGCCGGTAAAGGCCTCTATGCCATGAAAGCGTTGGCCGGGGGGCATCTAATTGGTGACTTGGTTGATGCTATCAATTACGTTCGCAACATGGAAGCCTTTGCAAGCACGGCCATTGGCATGGTCACCAGCAAAGAGTTAGAATTGAACCTAAAAATCTTCAATGATCAAGAAATCAAACCAGAAGAGTTACCTTCTCCGGAAGTCAACAAACGCATGATCGTTTTAGGCAACTGTGTTGGTTGTGGAAAATGTGTGACCACCTGCCCCAATATGGCCATTAGCTTAGTCAATAAGAAAGCAGTGATCGATCACGAAAAATGCATTCTGTGTGGTTATTGTCGTCCGGTTTGCCCGCAGTTTGCGTTACGCTTAGCATAAATTTAGAAGAGGCCATCTCATGAGATGGCCTCTTTTGGCAACAACAAAACCAGTTATTGGAGTGAGATACCATGGAAAACTATGCAAAACTGATCTTAGAAAATCCCCATTTGAATCTCAGAACCCAAGTTCTATTAGCACCCTATACAACGTTCCGCATTGGCGGACCAGCAGACTTATTAGCAGAGCCCGCAACAGTGGAAGAACTGCAACAAATCCTGCAAATGCAGCGAGAGCGGGCTATCGCTTGTTTTCTCATGGGCAATGGCAGTAATCTTCTGATTCGTGACGGGGGTATTAGGGGTTTGGTTATTGTGCTGGCCGACCGTTTTTCATCGGTGATTCAAGAGTCACCGGTTCGAATCAAAGCACAAGCCGGGGTGCGCTTAGGCGCTCTGGCTCGTTTTGCATGGCAAAAAGGCTTGGGTGGCCTTGAGTTTGCCTCCGGTATCCCAGGAACTTTGGGGGGAGCTGTTACCATGAATGCGGGAGCCTATGGCGGTGAGATGCAGCAGGTGATTGAAAGTGTAACAGCGATCAATCACAAGGGGGAACTCTTTACATTCAACTGTGAGGAGATGGATTTTGGGTATCGTCATTCGCGTATCATGGAAGAAGATCTTATTGTTGTAGAAGCAACCTTAAAGTTATTTCCAAAAGAACCCCTTGAAATTAAAGCTTATATGGATGATTTGTCAGAGCGGCGCAGAAGCAAACAACCGATCCAATATCCCAGCGCTGGCAGCTTCTTTAAGCGTCCTCCCGGGAATTTTGCAGGGGCACTCATAGAGCAAGCTGGCTTAAAAGGAACAAGGGTGGGCGATGCGCAAGTTTCGGAACTCCATGCAGGGTTTATCATCAATCTGGGTGAGGCGACTGCCAAGGATGTTTTACAGCTAAAGGAATTGGTACAACAGCGCGTCTTTGAACAATCTGGCATTCTCTTAGAACCAGAGGTGCGTATTGTAGGGGAGGAACCCCATGAATAACCCCAACTTAAAGCTTGAAATTGGTTCTGTTATTGAAATCATAGCAGACAATATAGGTATGAACGGAGAAGGAGTCGCCAGATTTGAAGGGATTACTGTTTTTTGCGATGGCCTCTTACCGGGGGAGAAAGCGAAGGTACAGATCTCGCAAATCAAAAAATCCTTCATGCGTGCAGTTGTTAAACAACTGATCACGACCTCAACAAAGCGCGAACAACCTCCATGCCCCTATTACGACCTTTGCGGTGGCTGCCAACTCCAGCATATGAACTACGATTCACAAGTAGCTTGGAAAACGCTTGAAGTGAAAGAGCAATTGAGGCGGGTAGCAAAGTTGGAACTTTCGGTCAATGAGACCCTACCTGCTCCGGAAGCCTTTGGGTATCGCAATAAAATCCAATTACCCGTAGGAAAGCAAGAGGGTAAGATCGTGTTAGGGATGTATCAGCGAAATAGTCACGACATTGTCGATATAGAAAACTGCCCACTGCAATCGCCCCTTGGAAATCGCCTGTTATTGGCCGTGAAACAATGGTTGTTAACCAATCAAATTTCTACCTATGATGAACAAAAGCATCAGGGTTTATTACGCCATGTTATGATCCGAACCAATCAAGATGACAGTCAAGCCTTACTAACATTTGTAGTCAACGGACTCGTGTTTCCCATTGAGGAAGAGCAAATCAACGCTTGGGTCAATCAATTCCCTGAGCTTAAGGGAATCCTGCTCAACCATAATACGAAGCAGGGCAATACGGTTTTAGGGGAGCATAGTTCAGTCCTTTGGGGAAGTTCCGAGATGATGGATTCAATTGGCCCGGCAGAATTTGTCTTGACCGACCGAGCCTTTTTCCAGATCAATCGCCAACAAACCCAAGCGCTTTATAAAATCGTTGCCGAATACTTAAGAAGTATAAACCCCAACAGCATCTTAGATGCTTATTGCGGGATCGGTTCAATTGGTATCACCATGGCAAAGATGCTCCAAAAGCCAGAACTTAATATCATCGGTGTTGAAATGGTCAAGATTGCTGTAGCACAGGCTAAAGAAAATGCGAAACGTAATCAGCTCGAAAATACGCAATATTTCGTAGGCCGCTGTGAGGAACTACTGCCAAAAATGGTGGAACAGGGATCAAAGCTCGATTGTGCCATTTTTGATCCCCCTCGGCAGGGGTGTCAACCAGAATTCTTGCACGCAGTACTTAAGGTTGACATACCTCATTTGGTCTATGTAAGCTGTAATCCTGTCACTTTAGCACGCGATTTAGTGATCTTAACCCAAGCGGGTTACAAGGTGATGGATGTTCAACCGGTTGATATGTTTCCGCAGACGACACACGTTGAGACGGTAGTATTGATGTCAAGGGTGGTGAAGTAGAGCAAAAAGGTGCTGATAATCGCTGAAAAAGAACCATTTTGAGTGGAAATTCATGAAAAATATTGCATGGTTTCCGAGTAAGTGGGAACATATCCAATTTAGTGATTTTTGTTTGACAGATCAAGATAGATGTTTTGCATTTTTGAGGGTTCACGAGTAGTCAAGTTAGATATTTAATGGTTTTTAGCGGGCGCGAGAGGTCAAGTTAGATGTGAACCGTTTTTGTGAGAAGAATGTTATACAAAAAAGGTCTGATTGAGGGGTTATAGCATGATTGATGAACAGAATATCCTTTTTAGCAAAGAAAACACGATTGAAAAACTAATGTCGAACAATCGCAAGGGGAATGAGGACTTTAATGAAACGATGTTATCCACACTACTTCTAATGGGGTGGGTGCTAATTTTACTGCCGTTGTTGGCGGTTCCCTTTAGCAACACGAAGGAGGGTGTTATCCCTGCATATCTGCTAGCATTCGCAGCATTTCTTGCTTTGTTTCTATTATATAAAGTTCCAAGCATGAAAAAGTATACTCTAGTGGGATTGTATCTCGGCTTCTCGGTTTTGTTCCTTTTAGGGATTTACCTTAGCGTTATTCACTCACCCAATATGCGTGCGACCGTTTTACTTGGTGGTTTCATTCTCATGCCACTTAGTTTTATTGACCGACTACATCGGAAAATACTGTTTCTAGCTCTCTGGTTAGGGGTTCATACCTTATTGGCTTACTATCTGAAACCATTATTGGTACTTGATGATACGATTAATTGCCTTATGGCAGCTATTCTAGGATGTTTTCTCGGCAACACATTGATGCGGGTGCGGTTGGAAAGCCTTGAGGCAAGACGCTTACTCATTATAGAAAAAGGAACCGATGAGTTAACAGGGTTACCTAATCGACGCAAACTATATGAGACTCTGACGATGTTGGAGGGTTCTGATGTTGAAAAGCCTACTGGAATCATGATGCTCGATATTGATCACTTTAAAGACTTCAACGATCAATACGGACATGTTCCTGGTGATAGATACTTGAGGTTCTTTGCCGAAGTATTAACCAATTTCACAAAGGTTTTTCGTTGGCATTTTTATCGTTTTGGCGGTGAGGAATTCGTCGCAATAGCTTATGGTTATGATAAAGATGAGTTATACTCCATAGCTGAAAGTCTTCGTGTGGCTGTTCAAAGAGCAGACATGGAAGGGTATAGCACTACCGTTAGTATCGGTGTTGCATACTGCGGCGAAGAGCAAGTTGCAAATTACGAAAAGGTAATAGAGCGAGCGGACAATGCCGCGTATACAGCAAAACGCTCGGGGCGGAACATTGTGTGCATGGAGTAAATTCGATAGGAGATAAGGAAGCGAAAATCGTCTTCCAACATATTCACAATGTTGATTATTTGTATTAAAAGAGGTATAGAAAGAGGTAAAATATGTCAATTGTTACTGTAGATTTCGATGGAACTTTATATAAGCATAATTCTGTAAAGGCGATGCTTAAAGCCGGAAAGAAAGTATTTACTTTAAAGCAATGGAGTTTAATAGCCATAAATTTTCTTTCCGGTTGTGTAAATAGAGATAAAGGAGATAAAATAGACCTTCGAGTTATTTTACTAAAATCGTTTTTTTACCAAATGAAAGGAAAAAGCGTTGAAGAAATGCATGCGTTTTTTGGGGCCATACTCAATACGGATCGTCAGAATATTAATTATAACTTGGTGTTAAGAATAAAGAATCATTTGGAAATGGGAGATCGCGTGATCATTTTATCGGGAGCCTTGCAACCTTTTCTTGAAGAAGTTATACGGCAGCTGGGAATTCGGGCAGATGCAATTGGGACCTCTTTACTTTATGATGAGAGTGGAATCTGTACAGGTGAAATCGGTAGAATAAACCGTGGAACTGATAAAGTAGAAAAATTGAAGCTTTGGATAGAGGAAAATGATGCCAGCGGAGAACCGCTTTGGGCATATGCAGATAGCGAATCAGATATTCCTCTACTGGAATTTGCAGATAAGGCAGTTGTTGTTAACCCGACAGAAACAATGAAAAAAATTGCTGAATCAAAGGGATGGGAAATTTTTATTAACTAGGCACAAAACTCTTGACAGACCCGACAGACTCTTTATGCTCGTTTTGATCTAAAAGTCGCAATAATCAATGCCACTAAAGTAATTGCTGCCAGGACTAGGCTGATGCTTAGTGTTATGCTTCCGACAGTTATAAAATCAGTTTTTTCCAGACCAGTTAAACTCAATCCAACGAATGTTCCTGCAATTACAATACTTAAAGATAGTAAAATTAGGCTGATTGTTAACCGCGTAAAAGCCCTGTCAAATTTCAGCACATACCGTTCTGCCTCTTCCATTTTAAATTGTAATGTAAAGTTATCCTGTTCTATCTTCCCAAGAAAATTTAGCAAAACAGACGGGAGCTTTCTAACTAGATTACCATAATCCATTGCCCCACTCAAGATTTCCTTGCTGATTTTCTCGGGGGAAATTAAATTGAAAATTAATTTACCTGCGATTGGTTCAGCAATTTCCAGAATATTTAGATCTGGATCAAGTTTCTCAACTAACCCTTCCAAAGTAATAAGGGATTTAGCAAGCATAGTAAATTCCCCTGGGATTTTAATATTGTAAGTATATGCTAAATCGAAGATATCGTTGAAAATTTCACCGATATTTATTTCACTCAATGGGAGAGACAAGACTTGATCTCTTAATCGGTCAATATCTTTTTCTAGTTTCCTCATATTGATACTTTCTGATGTTGCATCAAGTTCAATAATTGCTTGTATGATTAGTTTACTATTTTTTAAAGTTATTCCGACCAGCATTTTCAGGAATTGGTTTTTTCCATGAGGGCTTAATTGCCCTACCATACCTAAATCTAAAAAAGCTATGGTATTATTCTCAAGCACCATTATATTACCGGGATGAGGGTCCCCGTGAAAGAAACCATCTCTCAATATCTGATATAAAATAGAGTTAGCTAAGTTTTTTGCTATTATTGTCCTATTTAACCCTAATTGATCTAACGCTTCAAAATTCTTTAACGAGGTTCCTTTGATTTCTTCCATTGTTAGAACACGACTCGTAGTATGAATCCAGCTAATGTTCGGAACAATTACATTAGCATCATCCTTAAAATTCACTTTAAACTTCTCAGCATTTTCTCCTTCCAATCTGAAGTCTAATTCATTTGTTATGGTGGTCTCAAACTCTTCCGCCATTTTGCTGAAGCTATATAGTTTTCCAAACCTAGTTCGATTATCGACAAAATCAGCTAAATCTTTTAGTATCCCCAAATCAAGTTCGATATTTTTCTCTATATTTGGCCTTTGAACTTTTACTACCACATCTTTCCCCGATAATAATTTAGCACGATGAACTTGCCCAATTGAAGCTGCAGCTATAGGCTCCGCAATAAATTCTCTAAATATGTTTTCAAGTTTATCTCCCAATTCATATTCTATTACTTTCTTTACATCACTAATTGGAAATGGGGCGACCGCATCTTGTAGTTTTTCCATCTCGTGTACAATTTCGCGAGGTAATAAATCCGGTCTAGTGCTCATAATTTGTCCGATTTTTATAAATGTCGGTCCCAACTCTTCGAAGGATAATCTAAGTCTTTCACCTACTGATGATTTTATAAGTTCCCTTTCATTATATTCTTTGGGTTCCTCCTCAATTTTAAGATGTTTTAAGATACCCAATTTATCCATTAAAGCGCTAAATCCATGGTTTGCAAAAGTCCTAACAATCTGCTTCGACCTCTTAAGCTTTCTATATCTGCTAACCGCCATCATTAATCACCACACAATCTAATCTCATTCTCTGTTAAAAAAAGCAGATATAGATTGATAGAAGATCTTTCATCTATATCTGCTTCAGCGTTTTAAAGCTAAATAATCCTATTGAAATTTCAGTGAACCAGACAGCAGAGTTACCTTTCTTTTCCTAGAAAAAACAAACCCACTAGTCCCGGCCCGGTATGGGTTCCAATAATTGGCCCCAGAATATTTATAACTACGTCATGGGGTGTTGTCTCGCTTAGAATCAGTGATTTTAGATACTCCGCATCTTCTAGGCAATCTCCATGGGCAATAAATATCCGCTGTTCTTCTGGGTTAACTGCCCGAGTTTTATATTCATCAAATAAAGCTCTAATTGACTTCTTTCTACCTCTGATTTTTTTTGCAACGATTAGACTCCCATCATTAGAAACAATTAAAACCGGTTTAACTTCTAACAACCCCCCTATAGCTGCGCTGGCTGTTGAAATGCGCCCCCCTCTCTTTAGATGCTCCAGGTTATCTATAGTAAACCAATGATTTACTTTTAGTTTGTTAAACTCAATCCAGTCTACGATTTCTTGTTTAGATTTTCCTTGTTTTAACATTTCGCATGCATAAGATACCAATAAGCCCTGACCAATCGAAGCGCTTTTCGAATCGATTACAGTTATATCCGCTTCTGGATTCATTTCCATAAGCTCATTTCTAGCCAGAATCGAACCATTAAAGGTTTCACTTAGAGCAGATGAAAAACCTATATAGATAATTGAATCTCCTTTTGAAACAAACCTACTAAATTCATTAACAAAGGTAAAAGCAGTAATTTGTGCAGTTACCGGCATACCGCCCTTTCGAATTTTATCGTAAAAATCTTTATGGCTTAAGGATTTTCCAAAATCATCTGTGTAGTTAATCCCATTTAGTTCAAAGGTAAATGGGATAATATGTATATTGTTTTGGTAGATATATTCGACGGGTAAATCACAATTCGAATCAGTAACTATAACTATTCCCATTTCAACCACTCCTAAAATAAGGGATTTTAACTAACCAATCAAATGTCTATTTTCTGAGCTCACTAATATCCTTTTTTGTCGCTATTTCTTTCTCTTTTAAAACATCGGTTAAAACTTCTCTTATAATCCTTTTTAAGTCCTCTTTCTCTATAATATCCTCTTTGCGAGCAATATCTTTTGCTTCCAGTGCTTCTAAAATTTCATCCTTGACCATTTTCTTAAAATCTTCTTGTTGCTCTTCGCCTTTTTTGACTAAGTCATTAACCAGGTCTTTAGCGTCTTTCCTAGCGACTTCCCCTTTATTCACCAATTCGTCAACTATATCTTCGATTTTTTCTCTTGAGTAAGAGAATAACCCTAACCCTAAATTGAGCGACTTTTCGATTAATCCGGACATAATAAAATACCTCACTTTCATATATTTAATCAAATAGAATTAGCATAGCGTTTAAAGCTTCTGGTAATTTTTTATCTTGGTCAAGTAAAACCTGAATACCCGTTCCAAACATCGACCCCAAAATCAAACGAGACAAATCCTTAGTAGCATAGCCTTTTAATTCCTTTAATTGAAGGTCATTAAAAATATACGTTTCAATCATGTTCGATAAATCTTTAAACAATTCACTCAGTAGACTACTGAATACTGGAGACCAAATGGCTAAACCAGTAAAATCATAGAGCAATCTGAAAAGCTCTGGATTATTCTGCAGCATGTTTTCGAAGTAATTAATCAAGCCAATTACTCTTTTTCTAGGCGAGATTTCCTGCTTTAATGACGCTTCAATCTCTTTTAAATATCTTGATGTCATCATCCCTACAACCTCTTTAAACAAACCCTCCTTATTTTTAAAATAATAATTCAATTGACTTAAAACTACTCCTGCCTCATCGGCAATATCTCTCATTGAAACATTTGCATAACCTCTAGTTGATATACAGGCATAAGCTGCTAGTAATATTTTCTCTGATTGAGTTCTTACATTTGTTCCAATAATCACTATAACTTCACCTCACAATTCGGTCATTCGTCCGATTTAATTTTATTGTATTTTGATGATTTTGTCAATAACAAAAATTATGATTTCTAGTTCAGATTGCTGTACTCGTATCACCTATTATAATTGTCAGCGAAAGCGAATATTGGCGCCGTTGTAGTTGCAAATATCAGTTCAGTTGTGAACTTGATACTGGTATTTTTTAGTGTAGCATAATCTCGCGTTTCAGACTCTACTTTTAAGGAGCACTCCAAGATTGCTGTTCTAGTTGAGCCAATAAAAACCCCTCGAGCAAGAACTCGAGGGGTTTTTATTACCTTATCTAACAATCTACCTTATTCAATTTCAATTTTGCGGTTGGAAACAGTTTGGGTTTCTTTGGGAACCGAGATGAAGAGTACACCTTCTTCCAATTTGGCTTTAATGTCGCTGGTCTTGACATTGGCTAAACGGATACTGCGGCTCATAGAACCATAGCGGCGTTCGCGGTGGATAAAGTTCTTTTCGTCTTTATTCACTTCTTCGTTCCGGCGGACAACAATGCAGAGGCTGTCGTTTTCCATACCTACTTCAATTTCTTCTTTTTTCACACCCGGTAACTCTGCCTCAATGCGGTACTCGGAATCGGTCTCTTCAATGTCAATTTTGAAGGTATCACTTACCAAGCTTCGGCCTGACAGCAGATTATCGCTGAAAAAGTCGTCAAGCATGTTGTAAAAATCATCAAAACTTGAACTTGAGCGTGCGAGACCGGTGTTCCTTCTGTTAAAGGGAATCAGTCCTGACATGATCAACAACTCCTTTTTGTGTTTTTTTGTTAGCACTCTCTCTTGACGAGTGCTAACTATTTTATACCACTGGATGGCTTTCTTGTCAAGAGAGTTCACAAAAACTTCAAAATTTGCCATTCGGCAAAATCTCAACCAATTGGGCCTTCCATTTTATTCTATAATCACACCGGACTTGAATTCCACAGTATATTTGTCCTCATAAACAATAACCTTCTCAATTAAATGCCGGACGATCCCATCGTCATAGTTAATCAAGAAAGAAGTTTGTTGCTGCATAAAATTACTCATATCGGAAATGCGTTTCTTCAAATCTTCTTGCCTCATATTATTTAGCTCTGCCTTTTGCTTTTCTTCCTTCAGCCTTGCAATCTCATCAGCAACATCATCATAATCTGCTTTGGAGTTCACCCGTTTCACGAGCTTAGCCTGAAGAATCTCTAATTGATTAGCAACTTCTGTTAGATCGGGGCTTTGCTCTTCTTGTAAGGCTTTCTGTATATTTTCCTGCAAGATCTTAAGATAGTCATTCTTCTCGCACAACACCTTGTTAATCGCTTTCACTAGAGTCTCCTCAAGATTTGGTTCACTCACTGTTCTTGCATCGCAGAATACCCCGGTATTTTCAAGCCGACTTACACATCGCCAGACAACTGACTTTTTGCCATGGTTGTTCCAATGAACGCGTCTAAAGACCTCGCCACAATTTCCACAAATGATCTTGTTCGCTAAGGTGTGATTGCTGCTGAATTTACGATTCTGGCCATTAGGACTGGTGTGAATGATCCGACGCCTAATCAATTCCTCTTGTACTCGCATGAAGATTTCACGCGGGATAATGGCTTCATGGCTATTTTCTACATAATACTGAGGAACGATACCGTGGTTTTTCACTCTAGTTTTATTTAAAAAATCTGTGGTATAAGTCTTTTGCAAAAGGGCATCACCGATATACTTCTCATTTCTTAAGATCTGATTAATGTTACCTGTATGCCACTTGGTACGACCCGAACCGTTCTTGATGCCATCCGCCATCAGACCTCGAGCGATTTTAAGAAGACTATTACCTTCGAGGTATTCTCTATAGATGCGCTTTACGGTTTCTGCTTCTTCTGGAACAATCACTAAGCGCTTGTTCTCATCTTTGGTGTAACCGAGAAACCACTTGCAGTTCACCTGAATCTCACCTTGCTGGTAGCGATATTGCAAACCCATTTTCACATTCTGACTTAAGGATTGACTTTCTTGCTGGGCCAGGGAAGCCATAATGGTAAGCATGACTTCACCTTTAGAATCCATGGAGTTTATGTTCTCTTTCTCAAAGAAAACCGGAATACTTTTTTCTTTCAACTGGCGGATAAACTTTAGACAATCCAATGTGTTTCGGGCAAATCGGCTGATTGACTTGGTAATGACCATGTCAATATTCCCAGCCATACACTCGTCAATCATGCGGTTAAACTCTTCACGCTTTTTGGTGTTGGTACCGGAAATACCGTCATCAGCGAAGATACCGGCCAATTCCCAATCTGGGTGTCCTGTAATATAAGCTGTATAGTGATCTATTTGGGCTTCATAACTGGTTGCTTGTTCCTCGCTATCGGTAGAAACTCGGCAATAAGCTGCTACTCTTAGTCTTGGCTTTTCTTCACCTTTGACCTTTCGGGTGTGTTTCCTTGCGGGGATAAGGGTTACATTCATTCCCGTCACTTCCTTTCGATTAAACTATAAGCATACTCTGCTTGTTGAAATGGGTCGTCAAAATGCTTTAGACCTTCGTTCATTCGGAAGGAGGTAGGGAAGACGACTTCTTTTTTATTTTTGAGGGACTTAGTTCTACCAAGTTTCAAAGCGCGCCGTTCTCGTTCTTCCTGAACTTTCATGAACAATTCCTCATCAATAATCGGTGGGTAGAAATCATCACCCAGATATCGTTTGTTCTGAAGAAACAAGCCAACTGCAGAATGAGTTGCATTCATTTCCGCTTTTTTCGCAGCTGAAGATAAGGAGTCTCCAGATAAGTAGCAAATAAAAAGCATCCGAACCTGTGCGGCAGTGCTCTCTTCAATTACCGCTCTCGCATTCTCAATCTTATACCCATAAGGAATGTAACTCATTACTCCACCAACCTTTCTCTCAGAGTCAGACCGCACTTTAACTCAAATCCGATTTCGAACCTAGAGTAAACATGAATCTTAGCTACGAATTGTTCGAAAAGGTCAGCATCAAAACGCTCTAACATGGATGCTTTAACCGTATATTTGATTAAGGCCAGCAAAGCATTGATGCTTTTGTGCTCGCTGTTCAGATAGTAAGCGGTTGATTCTTTCTGACGTTCTAATCGGCTGGCTTCCTGTAACAGCTCATTATTGCCTTTATTGAAGGCTGCAGTTTCTAGATAACCCTTACTTGTAAGAGCAAGCAATGTTTCACGCTGCTTCTTATTTTCATCCAGCTTTTTCTCAAGATCTCGTAAGCTAGCCTTCTCATCTTTGGAGTTCATACCTCGAAGGCTCAATAGAAGCGGTTTCAGAACAGATGTATAGCCGAAGATGAGCTTATTCATCATGACAATGAAGGTATATTCAATGTGTGTTTCCGGGATGAATTTTATAGAACATAGATTGGCATTTGTGATGTGCGTAGAACAGCACCAAGCAATCATACCTTCGCCCTTGGTATGAATTCGTCGCTTGAATTTTGCTCCGCATTCAGCACAGAGGATTTTTCCGGAAAAGGCATATCGATTCGAATATTTGGCCGACTTCATCTCGGAATTTTTCTCTAAACGGTGCTGGTTTATCAATGATTGTACAGCATCGAAGTCTTCCTGACTGATAATTGCCGGATGATGATCCTCAATCAAAAAGAAATCTCGTTCACCATAGTTGATATGCCGTTTAAAGCGGTCATCGGTATAGGTCTTTTGTAATAACGCTTTTCCCGTATATCGTTCGTTCTTCAGAATTCCTAGAACGGCGGATGCCATCCATTCTCCACCTTTTTTACTGGGTATTTCTAGCCGATTAAGCTCTTTCACGATCTTACCCGCTCCCAGTCCAGACAAGCTTTTTGAGAAGATGAAACGCACAATTTCTGCTTGGATTTCGTTGATCATCAGCTGGCCATCAACCGAATCGTAGCCCAGAGGTGGACTCGATATTTTATAGGTTCCATTCCGGAATCTGCTCTTAACCGACCATTTGCTATTTTCAGCGATCGAGACCGACTCGCTTTCGGCCAAACCGGAAAGAATAGATAGCATCAATTCACTATCCAGGGAACCTGTATGAATGTTTTCTTTCTCGAAGAGAATATAAACCCCAAGCCCAATGAGCTTTCTCACCAATTCCAAGCAATCCGTGGTATTTCTGGAGAAACGGCTGATAGACTTTGTAAGAATCAGATCGATTTGTTTGTTCTCACAATCAGTGATCATTCGTAAAAAATCCGGTCGCTTTTCTTTTTTTGTTCCTGTGATCCCTCGATCATAATAGATACCAGCGAAAGTCCAATTAGGATTCTGTTGTATGGTTGACTCATAGTGCTTCATCTGAGCATCTAGGCTTTCAAGTTGATCATCTTCATCGGTCGAAACCCGACAATATGCAGCGACTCTTAGTTTTGTAGGTTCGGTGAGGTTCTCAGCACTCGGTTCGAGCTTAGTTACTTTTCTCAATCTTTTCACCCCCTTGTTAGTGTGTCATATTACCTCTAATGCAAAGTTATATCAACTTATATTTGGCATAATTTTGGCCAGAAGGGGAGAGAAAGATTCTCGATTTAGCAGGGTAATTTTCCAGTATTCATCTTTAGTGATGAGGTCGTTTTTCAGTAATGAATCAAGGAGCTGTTGTGCCCGATGGTAATCTACCTCGTTCTGTAATTGTTCATGCGTGATTAGACCAGATTCTTGATGATCGATCGTGTTGATGGGTTGTTTATTCTCCATAGCATTTCCCTCCATCGAAATAGTCTCTCTTACTAATCAATGGAGGTGAAACATCGTTTTGAACGAAAAAAAGAGACCCATCAAGCAAAAATAATTGCCGGATGGGTTTCAACATATACTATTCACTTTTTATATAGGCCTCAGTATAACCGGCTGCTTTTAGCCTAGATAGCATTGTCTCTGCATTCGCTTTATCGCTGAACGCACCCACCTGAACTCGGTATACTTTCTTCGTGTCGGTAGCATTTACTGCAGAAAGCCTTTTCGAAACATCAGACCGGAATGCATCCATACTCGTACCTTGGATGGCAAACCAATGCTTAGGATCTGCATGATTGCTGGCTATTCTTTTCATAAAGCCTTCATAGTGACCAAGGATATCCTTTTCAGTTAAGCCATACATCTTGCAAAGATACACACAAAGTTCTAATGCTTCAGTATAGATTTTATTGAAATAGTCAGAATCCATCATTCCGTCTTCGCAAATCTCAACCCCGATGTGAGAGTCATTGGCTTTACCACCGGCATGCCAGCCTTTTTGATTCCAAGGAAGTGTCTGATAGGTTGCTACACTTCCATTTTTCAGCTTGCCAATGAAAGCATGCGCACAAACTTCTATTCCTCCTGGTTTGGCTTGATTCCAGTGATTACCATAAAGATTCTGTCCTAGCAAGCCGTCATCCGGAGCGATGTAGCGATTCAAACATGGATTATTTGCTCCGGTCGAATGGATCATAATGCCCTTCACGGTAATCTTCTGACCAGCCTTATAACAATCATTCTCTGTCAAAAAGTACTGCTTGAGGTTCATACTTTATCCACCTTTGTTATAGTGGATTCGTTTCCGGCAGAAGCACGAGCCGCGTCCACCATCCCTTCTCCAATGATATAAGCAATTAGGACTGACAAGGCAGATACTAATCCTATAATCTGCTCAATCGTTAAATTGTCCACCTCAAAAATGGTAAGGAGAGCTGTCAGAAAGCCTGTTACAGCTGCCCAGAATTTACGGGATGAAAGCTTTGTTACCCAATCAATTTTATCCATCTTGAGACTCCTTTCGTACTTTAGCCTTTTTTATCGTAGCCAACAGCCAGAGCTCCCCAGTGGTAAAAGCAAACCAGCAACCGATTAAGGTTACTGGTTCGGAGGATGTCTTATAGAAAATCACCAATACAGAAGCTGAGAATAAGATATTGATGCACACCACTAAAGCTACAATCGCTTTTGAGAAAAGTCCCTTACTCACTGAATTCACCTTCTCTGTTGGAACGATTCTTCTCCAGAGTGTCAATCCTTGTATGCGCTTGCTTTGCTATTTCTTCAATGCGGATGATCTTCTCTCGGTCCTCTTTAATATCTGCTTTCACCCCGGACATCTCTGCTTTAATCTCATTGATACCCGCACTGATGTGCTCGAGCTTCACTATCACGGTCGTTAGCTGAGATGCAGCATTACGGTCATCCGCACTTTGGTTTCTCCGCATATTGGCTAGTCCAGAGTAGACCGCAAATGCTAATCCCAAAGCAGATATGAGAAGTGTTACTTCAATGGTCATATTCCGCCTCGCTTTCTTATTGCTTAGAAATCGTGACTGAACCATGACCTGTCCCGATTCCTTCTGTTAATATGATATTTGCACCGGTTGCATACGAGCCTCCACCTGCCCCTGCGTATGCAGAGCAGCTTCCACCCGCCCCGTTCGCACCATATGAGTTGTATAAAGCACCACCTGAGTAACCTCCACCATGACCGGCTCCCCCCCAGTAAATACCGTCGCCACAGCTACCTCCACCAAAACCTCCCGCACCCGCATCTCCACTTGGAGAATTGCATCCAATCAAGCCAGATGGATAGCCACCAGCACCAACACCGTTATATTGACTATTCATACCGTTGCCACTAAACCCACCCGCTCCAGGACACCCTCTTACATCGGGATAGTTGGAATATGGCTTAGCATTGATGTTAATAGAAGCATCGCTATTGGCAGTACGATAGTTTTGATTTTGTCTCGCTCCGCCACCTCCACCCGCGATCACCAAAGGAGCCCCGTTGCTCACTCGGACTACAAACGTGCCACCTCCACCACCTCCAAAATAAGGTGCGGAGACACCTGCTTGTCCAACCACGAGGATGATGAATTCCCCCAGTGTTAGAAGGATATCTGCTTGTGCCTGAACGCCTCTGCCATAATATGAAGGAGGATAAGCAAGACTAGCACCTCCAGCTGCTCCTAGAACTGTGATGCGGTAAACCCCAGTTTCCGGCACGGTCCATTTCTGGTACCCTTGATACGCTCCTTGACTCAAGAATGCTGTATTCTGTGCCCAAGCAACACCAGTATAGGCGGCTTGCATTTGAGCTAAGGTGGGGCCTGTTCTCCCTGACACACCACAATTCGTGAAGACATGACTTGTAAAAGGATACAGCCCTGAGCTGGGAGGAGTGAAACGTCTCGCTCCATTGAAGCTAGATAGCAAGCTCATGTGCTCACTCCTTTTTAAGCAAATTTTGTCATCGTACCAAGCACTGTGTAAGTAGACGCCGCTGTCTTGATAATCGAGAAAGTAAAAATGTTCAATGCGTTTTGGGCTAGGGTTGGAGCCGAACCGCCTGCCCATTTCACCGTTTGAGACACTCCATTGATTCGAAAAGCAGCAAAGTTATAGGGAGAGGCACCTAGAGTAATGATAGCGGTAATCGTCTTGATTTCACCGATCGCTAATAGATCATCGATAGGTCCATACACCATATTAGGGGAGATATCGAAATGAGCATTCGCGGCTGCTGTTTTGTAATAGACCGTTCCTGCTCCCGTATCACAGGGGATTACGATGTTGGATGAAAAGGCCGAGGAATCAATGTTGATTTTTTCATTGACCGCTGACAAAGTAAGCATTTGTTCAGCGGTCAATCTTTTACTAATCATTCCAGGAGATAGATCTTTTGGCATGTCATCCCTCCTAACCAACAACCGTAATTGTATATTGGTTCGTTGAAGGAGGTGTAGCAAACTTTAGCGTAATCGAGTTTACGGTATCAAATTCCATATCACACATGACAACAGCATAGGGAGAAGCTGTCTCGCGTAAGGTGACAGTTAAATCCCGCGTGTTTAAGTTATGGGTCAGAACGTACGTGCTCATACTCCCATTCCCAAATGCCAAACTATATTTACGGGTATAAGAACCAATATGATCATGTGTGGCTGTTGCAAAGGAAGCAGGACTATAGGAGCTGTTTTGAAGCAGTTTTCCAGATGTACCGTTAAACAGAGGGATGTTTCCAGAAGTCGAGGAGGCTGGTCCGATGACTGCCCCATCGAGATTGGTTTGAACCACAATCCAGTCCGTATCAACCCCACCACTAGCTCGGTCTACTGTGGCGATGAGTAAATCTCCAATCTCACAAACTTTGCCCTTAATGGTTCCATTATTTGTAACTTTAAAACTCCAACCGGCATTATAGACGACTAGGGAGTTAAAGGCTGCGATTTCGTAGGTTCCACCCGTACCTACGGTTCCTTTGAACACCATAGCATCCGAAGCACTCAAAAGACCGTCAACATAGGTTTTTACTGCATCTGCTCTGGGAATGGCTGTGCTTGCTCCGCTGAGTGTGGTCTCCACAGAATATCCTGCAGCTAATGCATCTCCTGTCGTTCCATTCCAAGTCGGAATATTGCCGCTGGTCGAAGACGCGAGCTTTTTCACTTGAGCGTCGTTGGTTACATTGCCTAAGCCGACATCCCCTTTGACCAGCGTGACTGCTCCGGTTTTCCCGGCAACACTGGTTACTGTGTTTACTTGAGCTCCATCGGCAACGTTTAACAGGGTCAAGACATCTGCTTTGGATAAGACTTCAGGAACCCCAGTCGCTGCAGTTTTACGGCCTAAAATACTGGCTGTAGCCATATCTGCCATCTTGGCAAGCGTCACGGATTTCGCGGCAATCAACGTAGCACCGTCACCGGTAGAAGTTACGTCACCGGTGTGGTTGGGATGGCTATAGTTGTTCGCTCCATCGGCCACGTTGAGGATAGTGCGGACATTTGCCGCCGTAAGGTCCTCAGGATCGCCTGTGCCGGTCGTGCTTCTACCCTTTAGGGTGTTCACCGCCATATCGGCTAATTTAGCATTACTGACGGCATTTTCTGAAATGGCAGTTGCTCCATCTCCTGTAGATGTTACATCACCGGAATGGTTTGGATGGATATAATTGTTTGCGCTGGTGGCTATTCCATCTAGCTTGGTTTTATCGGCAGAAGCCATGAAACCATTCACTGATCCTGTAGCCACACCATGAGCGGTTCCGGTTGCGCCTACGTGAGCAATGGGAGCTGCATCGTTGGCAATCTCCGCATTAACAAATGAGGTAGTTGCAATTGCGCTGGTGTTATTACCCACCGACTTGGTTTCTGCAAGAGTGGGAAACGGATTCAGTAAGGCAACGTGAGCAGTGGGGGTTGGGATATAGGCAAAAAGATAAGTTCCAGGACTGGGTGCTTCCCCATTCGCAATCGAAGTATACCCATTGGAGGAAGTGAGAATGGGATAGTCCATGGAGTTGATTCGTAATGCCGATCCACCCGGAATACCACCCGCTTCGAATTTTACAGCAAAAACTGAACCTGAGTTTAAGGTAATGGGGTTCACTGCGAAAGAAACCACTTTTGGATTGGTTCCATAGGATGTAGAGCAAATTCCCTCGATAATCCCCAAGCTGGCCATTAATGCGCCTACACTGGTAACTCCGGTTCCGCCTCTAGCTACGGGTAAAGTCCCTGCATTGATGGCAGAAGCATCATGGTTATGAGTTATGGCAGCATAGAGAGTATCAAAGTAAGCTTTCGCTGTAGCCTTTAGGTTGGCCCAGGAAAGCTTTTTGAGTAGATTGGAAGCTGCACTATCCACTAAGGGAATCAGATCCGCATCCACTGGGGTAGTCTTGGCATCTGCTCCATTGATGATCGTTCCTAAAGTTGTTGGTGTCTCGCTAGGCGCATCTACCGCATCCATTGCCACCCAAGCTGTGCCATTGTAAGCATAAGCACGATTATCTGTGGTATTAAAATACATCTGCCCCTTGACCGGAGTTGCCGGTGCAGCGGTCAATTTCTGCAGAGCAGCATTCTGTAGTTCGTTTTTATTGAGATCAATATTGGTTTCATATCTCATGGGTTCACACACTCCCTTTTAGCTTAAGTAAGCTTTGCCAGAAAACTCTGCAGCAAAGCGGAGAATCAGGCTGTTCTTACTGATATACTCAATCTCACCGATGACCAGCGTACCTGCTGAATCTAAGATGGTTACGTTGGGGTATTTATTTAAATTGTGCATAACAATCCAAACTGCACTAGAGGATAACTGATCATGCACATAGGACTCAGTAAAATTTAAGAGCGCAGTCTTTTCTTGATTGCTCAAGAAGACGCGCTCTTCGGATTCCATGATCATAGCAGCAGGATGGGTATCTGGATGAATATAGGTTTCACCCGGTGGACCTTGTGGCCCCCTAGGACCTGTTCCTTGTACTTCTACTTGGATTTCCAATGTCTTGGACTCAATAATTCCGATAATGTTTACCTCACTCATAGGTCACCTCTTTGCTCAAGCTAAAGCGACTGGGAGGGATGATGGTTGTCACCGATTGATCCACACCTCGATTGACTTGAATATCATAGACATAATCCCCGGTTGCTAAACCCTTGGTATCGTCATGGAGAAGATAGATTTCAGCATTCCCATCCACAAATTCTGTTATTACTTTCTGTAAGACTTTCTCAATCGTATCGGTGGATTTCTTAACGGTAAAATAAACAACATCCCCAAGTTGAAAGGGGATTTGATTACCATCCGGGTCTCTCATTTTAACAATCAAGGAAGCCGTATCTCCGCGTGTCAGGGAGATGTTATAATAATGAATGATCATGGAATATCCCCCTTACACTAAGAATGATACTGGCTGACATGAGCAGCAATGGCATTGGCGATGGCGGTATTCACTTGAGTGGCGTTCAGCATATTGCCGACATTGAGGATGCTGTTCCCACCTAAATCCATGGTGCTGTCGATATAGACCTTAAAACCGGTACCATAAGCACCGATGGACATATTCGCGCCCGTCGACTCAATTTTAATCTTTTGACCATTGTTGGTATAGAACTTCAAGTAGCCATTCTCCAATCGTATCGTGCCAACCACGATTCCGGTTGTATCATAGAATTGGATGCGATTATAGCTGTCCACTTCAATTCGCTCACCGCTGGATGAAGTGCGCACTAACGCTCCAGTGACGATTCCCCCATTGATTAGTTTACCCGTTATGGTGCTGCCTGTAAGGTTCTCTGCTGCAACCGAACCCGCTGTGACCTGAAGGGCATTGACATATCCAGTAGTGATCGTGTTACGGGTGATTTGAGTAATGTAGGCATCATCCGGATAGATCGGTGTGTCGGTTAATTGGTTAAAGGAAATGTTGCCATTGGTGCCACCAATCAGGAGCTGACTTGCTTTAACCGTTCCACCGAAGGTGGAGTCTCCCGCGATATCTAAGGCTTTGGCAATGATACGGCCATTGGTATCGACATAGAACTGGCGTTCTAATCCCGGCCCGTCGTCGCTGTAGATACTGATACCCTCTGTCGCATTCATCACGGTACGAGCTTTGCCATCGCTGCGTTCTACGACAAATCCTTCTGAAGGGCCAATGCGGGTTCCGTTATATACTTTTTCCTTGGTGACGGTCTGGGTCTCAATCCGATAAAGGTCGTTCTCTAATCTTGCTGCCAAGTTTCCCACTTCTATGGAGAGATTGGCAGGATTGTAAGGATCATAACTCAGACTAACAACTCGCAAAATGGATTGAATCTTCAAAGCAGGATAATCTAAATCCACAGCATCCCCTAAGGACAAGCTTGATCCTTGATACACGCCACAATCGATGGAAACAAGCGGATTTCCTAAATCATCTCTCTGACGTTTGTCGATGCTTTGAGAAATGACGGTGATGTCTTTACCGACTCTGAGAGTTTTGGGAGTTGTTGAACCTCGCTGTTTAACAAGGTTGATTTGAAACCCTTGAAAAACCAGTTCGGCTTGCAAATATTCGGCAAACAATCTCAAAGCAGCTCTTCTGGAACTGGCTTCTTGTAGGGAGAAAGTAACCACAGTGCTAAACTCTACCGATCCAACTGAGAATCCTGTTCCGGTTAAGAGTGCTGTCAGAATGGCTTGTGGCGTATTTGACATGGTAAAATATTGTAAGTTGAATTCAGGATTGTTTAGTCGATAACTCACCTGTTCACATTCCGCTGAGATTTGCATCCAACCATTGTTCAACTGCTCCCGACGTAAGAAAACGACATCGAAGTAATCTCCATCTAAAGAGACTACTGTGTTTTCGTTTAGAATTTCAACGGCAGAATCTCTTGCTGGACAAACAAAATCTAGGGTGTTTTCTCCATTCAACCGCTCTGTGCGCTTGGCTGAAATCGCTGCTCGTAAGGTGGCTAATGGTGTAAGAGAAGCATCACAAAAAATCAGTTTACTCATACTGGTAACACCCCCAAAGCCCTAGCATAGGATTGATTGCGACCAAACTGCACTTTGCCGGTGCTGCTGGTCAGGAGTTTTCCATCTAAGGTTAAGGGTACATTGACCATAATCATGGGTTCACTGAGAGTATCTGTTCTTTCCGATTGAGTAGTATTCCAATTCAAGTCTCTGTTGCTTTGTGGGATGGCATTTTGCAATTGCTTCTTGACTTGCTTCATCTGTTCACTAAACCCTACGCCTAAACCGGATGCCATGTTTTCACCGATTCCGGCAAAGACTTTGGACGGAGAGCGGATACCTAGGAGACCTTTAATACCACCAACAATCCCCGTAAAGAAATCGTTCATCTTTTCTTTCAGCCAAGCCCCTAATCCTAAAATACCTTGCCAAATCCCTCTCACGATTTCTTTGCCAATTTCCTTAAACTCGGGAGCTGCCGCTTTCATGGCTTCCACAATGGCTGTCACTACGGCAGGTAGTTGCTTTGTAATCTCTGGGATCGCCTGTAAAATACCGCCTATCAGCTTCAATAGAATCTCAGTTCCTGTTTTTAGGATCTCTGGTAAATTCTCAACGATGAAACTTACAATGGCTTGAACAATCTCTGGTATGACTTCAGCAGCAACATCGATAATCGTTAAGAGCACCTCTTTGATTTGTGGGAGAACTTCTCGTACGGAATCAATCGTTTCAGCTACCCCTGTCTTGATTTTTTCTCTGGCGTTCTCGCCACCGGTCAATAAACCAATTAAGCCTTCGACCACCAAATTGAACCCAGGCAGCAGGTCTCCCATAATGCTGTTCTTGACTCCTGCAAAAGCAGACTTCAAATCATCCAAGGAATCTCCAAAGACCACAGCGGCACTAACCGCTTCATCGCTCATCACAAAACCTAAACGACTGGCTCGATCGAGCAGTTGTTGGGTTGCTTCAGCAGTTGTATTTAACAATGGCAGCATTTCTTGGCCGCTTCTACCAAACAGGTCATTGGCTAAAGCTGCCCGTTCGGTTTCACTGCTCATATTCTGCAAAGCCCGAATTGACATTTCAAAAATTTCTTCTTGGCTTTTCCCCTGAATATCGTTAAGAGAGTAACCCAATCTGGTAAACATCTCCGTAGCGGTTTTACTACCTTTGGAAGCGTCATCCAGGAGATTTGTGAGATTCTTCATTCCGGCTCGCGTGGAATTGATGTCAATTCCAGATTGCTTCATGGCATAATTCCATTTTTGGTAACCCTCGCGGGATAAGCCTAAGCGCTGGCTCATCTTATCGACTTCATCTCCGGCTTGAGTGGTTTCCATGGCCATGTCGAAGATGGCTTTCCCGGCAGCCACCGCTACTGTGGTTATCGCTGTTGAAGTTGCAGCGAGGGTTGCACTTACAGCCTTCAAGGTTCCACCTAACTTGTTCCATTTCGAGTCACTATCTGAAGCTGCTTCTGCAACCGATGCGAGGGAGGACTTAAAGCGATTCATGAGGCTGCTCGTTTCCGAGGTTTGGTTTCCTAGTTCATTTAAGGTAGATTCGTTTTGTTTGACTTCTCGTTCCATGCCATTCAGCACAGCTTGCGCATTGTTCAGCTTAATGGTCCAGTTCTGGGTGCGGATATCGTTTTCGCCAAAGGAGGTTGCTGAGTTTTGTAGTGCATCTTTAAGTAGCTTCAATCGTTCCTTTTGGGCATCGATCTCTTTATTGAGGACTTGGTTTCTGGCGGTAAGCGCAGCCATGGACTGATCGTTTTTCTCAAACTGAGATTGGGTCAATTTCATTTCAGAACTGAGGACTTTGAAATTGGCATCGATTTCCCGCAGAGCAGACTTAAATTCTTTCTCGCCTTCAATACCGATTTTTAGCCCGAATTGATCACTCATCCCTTCACCTCCTTACAACACGTCATGTAAGATACTATCGATATAGAGTTCCTGTTTTGGTTTCTTCCACCCCTGGAGCTGCTCAAAAATCTCACGCTGATCCAGTAAATGTCCTAAGGGCATAAGCCATACTCCCTGTTCCGGACGTAGCAATTGAGTTACCCCACAAAAGATGAGCCGAGCAAACGATTCTTGATCGCTTACTCGGCTTACACGTTTTTTGATTCATCTTCACTTTGCACGTGCTGCTTTTGACCCGCTTGTAATGCAGCTAAAATCGCTTCCCGGTAACTGGTGATTTCATATGGGTCCATCTTTAGTTCCAGTTCGCCTGGGGTTATCAACGGTTTGTTGGCTTTGTTCTCCAAGTTCTCAATGAGGATGCATTGATTAGCCAGGATAGCAATCAGCCAGACAATCTCATCGATCATGCCAGCCCAATCCATGCTTTCCAACATCTTGTTTCCCAGCTCTTCCAAGCCTCCATAGCGTGTAGCAATCTCCCTCGTGGCTTTTAAGGTCAATAACAGGGGGATTCTTTCTTTCCCTAAAACGAGATAGGTGACTCTTGAATCATCCATCATCTTAATCACCCGTCACAGTCACTTGAGCCACATTGGAAGTTACTTGTCGAACCCCGGCGGTTAACACACAATAGTAGAAATAGTTGCCTGCAATTAGACTGGTTGGAATCGGAAAGCTCGCTTGGTTTGCTGATGGGATCGCACTTCCTCCCGAATTGCTGTTAGCGGTATTCACATGCCATTGATAGGTCAAGGCTCCAGCAGTACTGGTAGCAGTTACAGACAGGCTTCCACTGATAGAACCTTCGATGAGCTCCGTCAATGCTACAGGTTGGTTCGTGATTTGGATGACAGGTGCTGTGGTATAGTCCGGCTCATATACAGATGCAAACCATTGACTGAAAACAAGACTTGGAATCGCTGGATTATCTTGATCAGCTTGGGCTCGCCAAGGGTGCTTATTTAAACCATCCAGCTTATTGCGTCGTAAAATGGCCCCCTCAATCGTGGGTGTTTGGAAGTTTATGGCATTGCCCTTAGTTTCGTACGATTCAGCGGGGATTCCAAACAAGACCCGGTAGAGCCAAAGATAGAGATACTTGCCGCTGGTTTTCTTGGAGCGAAAACCAATTGCTACTGGCTTCGCTTGCTGATCATTCGTGGAAACCAAGACACCATTGGAATCCAAAACGGCTCCAGTTAAGTCTGCAGCGATGCTTGGGCCGATGTCTTTAATGCCAAATGTGATCGTGCCATCACTAAACTCTCTCAAGAGGGTGTCTAGGACATCGTCTGCATAAAGTTTTCCTTCAATGGTGTTAATTTGTAAATTTGCAGTCAAGGCTTTTGCCAAGGTGATTGGGGTTGCATAGGTTTCATTGCCGTTTATATCTTCGGTGATCTTGGCATAGAAAAGTTGATCTAAGCCGATTGTGGCCATTTGTTATACCTCCCATGGATAGTCTTTTGCTACATCGATGACGAAGTGATGATAACCTGTATCTGCCTCGTAACCAAGGTAGCGTCTGTCGGTGATGGTGATTTCTGCTTGAAGCAGAGTTTGGATGATCTGATTTTTGATAGTGTTATAGTTCCCCTTATCGAAGAGGGATAACCGCACTTCTTGGATTTCGTGTTGCGGATAGTTGTCCGCATAAAGGTGAAAGCTTTCAACTAAAGGAGTCAGAACCAGATAACGAGCTGGAGGGGTTTCAGAAAAAGTTCCTGTTTCGATGGGTAACAACGGGGATAGCAGGGTGTGGAGTGTTTCCAATAAACTCATATCTGCTCCAACTCCTTACTGAATTGCTGCTGCATCGCTGCCAGACATTCTTGCTTGCTGTTCGTTTTGGCTGGCTTCAGAAAAGGCTTAGCGGGTTGATTGCTCCTGCCATACTCTAAGATGTTGGCAATCTTGGCATTACTCGTACCATCTTTGCGAGGCTCTGAAAATCCAATCTTCACGTTGTAGTTGCCATCCCGATCGATTCTTGCCGGAGTTGTACCCAAGGACTCCAAGAGCTCACCGGTAGAACGCGATTCCGTTTTGGTTTGATTTCCTAGGACCCCTTGCAAATTACTGCGAACTTTTCTCTCGACGACTTCTGCTCCGGCAGCTAGAACGTTGGGGAGGATGCTATCCGTTTTACTTCCTAACCGGGAAAGGCGCTTCAAGAACTCTTCCGGTAATTTGAAATCGACTCTAGCCACTGGAAGGCACCACCTTTTTTGCGAGTACTTCCCAATACATCCCTCGACCACGCACATTTTCTGCAGAAATGATTTCATATCGTTCTTGATCACAGAGAATGGTCATCTCTGTGGTAATCTTTATGCCGGGGATGCTGCGGAAACGAAAGAGTTCGGTGGCTTCACTGAAGGTCGCTCGATTCGCCCACTTTTCACTACCGTGTCTTCCTTCGCGATATGCTTTAATTGTAGCTATGATCTGATCTACCTGCTTAACAAAGCCTTCTATATCTTTCACATAGGTGCTTTGAACAATCTCGATGGAGGTTTTCATCTTTCCAAGGCTCATGCTACACCTCCCAATCTCGGTCAAGCCGGAGCAGCAAGTTTACCGTATTCCACACTTGCTGCCCAGCTTGTACATTGTCTGCAAAGAATCCAGCCGTGCTCCCATCTCTACTTTCATAAAAGTGGCTGGCTAACATAATCACAGCTTGTTCAGTAGTCGGTGGCATTAGTGCTCCGGCATAGTGCCCCGCTAGCTTGTGCTGATAGCTCTCCGCGTAAGAAACTGCTGCAGAGATATAGCTCTCCAGTAATGCATCATCCTCAGAGTGTTGCAGTACTAAGTTCGCTTTGACTTTTTCTAACAAGATACTCACTATTGCCACCTCCTATCTTGTCTTAAGGTTGATCTGCTGCCATGAATCCACTCGTTTTCAGCTTGAGCAACAATGCATTGAAATCTGCTACGAGTGCAGCAATCTCTGTAGCTTCGCTATTGGCTTGGTTGGCCATAACGGGAGCTTCCGGAATACTCGGATAGGTTGGCACATACAAAAGGCCTGTTTCGTCGATCTTGACCGGAACAGTATCGGCTTCAGATTTGCTAGCTGCAAGGATACCACCTAGAACCGTTTCTGTGGCGACTTGAAGAATAGGAGTAGGGAGCCCCGTAACAGAGGCCCCCTCTTTGATTTCCAAGGCACCACCGATTACAGTTTTCTCTCCACCTTGTTCGGTATAGTTTTTGGTGTTATAGCTCATGAGTATTCACCCCCTAAGCTTTCTGTTGTAAGATCTTGACCGCTTCCGGAAGGATCAGCTTACCATCCACCCGTTGCGTGGCAACAAAGCCAACCTGACCGGTGACAGCGAACAATTCATTGAGTCGCTTGAAGACACGTCCCTGGCGGTCGGCAACCCAGTAATACCCTAGGTCACCGAAGATGATACTTTTAGCTGCTGAGGCGATGGTCGGCAAATAGGCTGAAGTGTAGATGGGTCGATTCAAGATGGTATCCGGAGTCCCTGCTTGTAGGGAAGGCTGCCATAAATACTGACCTTGACCGTCTTTCAGCTTGCGAATCGCTTTCACCGTTGAATCGTTCATGATGAAAACTGCTTTCTTACGATAGGGTGCTTTCAATGCATAGAACAAGTCGAGGACTTCATCTACGGTAATGGCGGTAGCGCTAGCAGCGGTCACCCCCAGTTGAGCACCACCGGTGGCTGCCAACAGACCAGTAGGCTTACCGGAACCATCTCCGATAAAGAATGCTTCTTCCTCTTTGTTACCAATACGGCGTCCGAATTCTTTCGCGATATAGGCTTCTAAGTTGAAGACACTGTCGTTAAGAAGCTCTTCTGAGACTTTGATCATGGTGGCGAGTTTGTAAGCCCCAATGGAAACTTGGTTAAAGGCATCATCCGTATCAGTGATGGTTCCTTCCTCGTCAATCCAAGCGGCGGTACCTTTAGAAGCCACCACAGGGATTTTGCGATCTCCGGAAGAGGTCGTGATGACTTTGGCTAGACTGCGGAAGATGTTTTCTTCCGTCAATGCTTCAATCAAGGTCCGTTCGAACTCATCCGGCACTAAGTAACCACCTTCGGTATCCGTTCCGACTTGCAGTGCATTACGAATGGTCGGATCTAGCCCTTCACCGGCGCGGGTGCGCATGGCATTCCAGAAAGCACTTTTATATTCGTTGGATGCACGTCCGGTTTTATTTTCGGCTCCTTGAGTAAAAGGTCGATTGGTCAGGGGAGTATTGAGCGGTTTGGCTAATTCCCGGTCCATGGTTTCCTGCTTTTCTAATCGCTCGATTTCTTTGCCCAGCGCAACCACTTCGTTTTCCATCTTTTCGTAGGTTGCAACATCTTCGGCAAGCAGCAAGCCATCTGTGCCGCGTTTCCCTTCCAAAAATGCTTTCGCAGCTTCCCAGGTCTTGGTGCGTTTTTCGCGTAACGTCAAAATTTGATTCATGTTTTTGTCCCTCCAAATATTTAGTGTGGCAATAAAAAAAGCCGCTTCTCAAGCGACTCAGTTGGGATACTATTATGTTTTGGTTTCAGTTTCATATAGAGTGAGTTGGTGACAGCTCTACGACTAAAGGCATACGTAAAATCTTCAAGGTTGACTCGTTTTTTCTCGTCTTCCATGATCTGATCTGCAAAACCCAATTCAATGGCCTTATTAGCATTTAACCAGGTTTCAGCATCCATCATATGGGAGAGTTTGGTTCGGGATTGACCGGTCTTGATTTCATAGGCATTGATGATACTTTCTTTGACTTCGGATAACATAGAGATGGCTTTCTGCATTTCTTCACTGTCCCCAATGGCTACGGTTAAAGGGTTGTGAATCATCATTAAGGCGGTCGGAGCCATTTGCACATTCGTTCCGGCCATGGCGATAACCGATGCGGCCGAAGCTGCGATGCCATCAATCTTGACGGTGATCTTACCTTTGTAGTCCATGAGCATAGCATAGATCTGACTGGCTGCAATACAATCCCCTCCCGGTGAGTTTAACCAGATGGTGATGTCTCCTTCTCCCGAGTGTAACTCGGCTTTGAAAGCGCGTGGAGTGATATCATCATCGAACCAGGATTCTTCTGCGATGACTCCATCCAAATATAGGGTTCTTTCTTGAGTATTCTCATTTTTGATCCAGTTCCAGAATTTCTTCATTTGTTTTCCTCCGTTTCATTTGGTTTAGCAAAAGCACCGGCATCTTGTAGCTTGGTCATGGCTCCGTTGATCAGGTATAAATCTCCTCCAAGTTCGGCCGGGATGCGATCGAGGTTTTCTAATTCACGAATATCATTAGCACTCATCCAGCCATTTTGTCGAGCTGTTGCATATCCACTCATACGACTGACGTAGTCCCCTCGAAGCAGTCCGTCTACGTTGAATTTAATGAAAATCTTTGACTTTTCACTTTCCGATAATAGAGATCGGCACATGGCTTGTTCCCAGCGAACTACCCAAGGGTCTAGAGTGTATTTCACAAACTCCAAGGACTGCTGCTCGATGTTGGAAAAAGAGGACTTCTCCAAATCGGCAAGCATGTGGGGCGGCACTCGGAAGATGCGTGCAATTTCATTGATCTGGAATTTCCTCGTTTCTAGAAACTGAGCTTGTTCCGGTGAGATACCGATGGGCTGGTATTTCATCCCTTCTTCCAAGACAGCTACCTTGTGGGAATTCCCGCTTCCCTGATAGACCGTATTCCAACTGTCTTTGACCTTCTGTGGATCTTTGATCACTCCTGGATGCTCCAGTACACCACCCGGTGCTGCACCATTGGCAAAGAACTTGGCTCCGTATTCTTCTGTAGCAATGGCTAACCCCACTGCATTCTTCGCCATAGCAATGGGGGAGTAGCCAACTAGACCATCAAAGCCTAACCCAGGGATGTGCAAAACATCTGAGGGTTGGAGATAGACTTCACTTTGGTTTCTTTTGGACGAAAAGTCCTCTGGGTTTCTGCAATACAAATAGAAAAGTCGACCGCTTGAATCGCGATCAACTGTCATTTTGTTAGGCATTAATGGGTAGAGAGCAATGACTTCGCCTCTGGCATTTCGGATGATTTGTGCATAGGCATTACCCCAGAGTAGAAGATGGCTCATGAGGGTTTCTCGAAAAGCAAAAGAAGTCATTTCTGAGTTAGGCTCATCATGGAGGAGTCGGTAGAGGGAATGCTGCCAGTATTTTTCTTTTCCGCCGTTATCGGTATAACGATAAACATGTAACGGAAGACCGGCTACGGTTTCTGCAAGGATTCTAACACAGGAATAGACAGCGGTCATTTGCATGGCGGATTGCTCATTGACGGGTTTTCCAGAGCTGGTATTGCCATAAAAGAAGCTGTATCTGCTACCACCTAGGGCATTTTGAGGTTTATCTCTTGAACGAAATAGGTCTTGCAAGATTCCCATGGGCATCACTCCTTGTTATAACTGAAGAAAAGTAGCGGAGCAAGATCGTTGAACAAACAGTTCAAATAAGTGGATAGTTTAGGAGTTTATAAATAGAATTTGTATCTACTATTGCATTCCAATATTCGTTGATGTATCATCTACAATAGTTGACACATCAACGAATATTGGAGGGAACACTTTGGACATTACTCAAAGGAAAATCACAAAGATTGCTCGAGAAGTTAGTAAGTTTACTACACGGACTTTGAGGGCGGAAGGAATTGGGACTTCTGAATTCGACTTTATCCATGCTGTTCGTAAGAATCCAGGCATTACTCAAGCAGAAATCTGCAAAAAACTCGGAATCGATAAAAGTGCAGTGGCACGTCAAACAGCGAGCCTCGAAGCAAAAGGGTATCTCATCAGAAAGATCAATCCGGCCGATGGTCGGAGCCAACTCTTATATGCTACGCTGAAATCCGAAAGTCTAAAAACATCAAAAGCACATGTTGAAGCTCAATTTTATGAATGGCTGTTAGCTGGATTAGGCCGGAATGAACAAGAGGAATTTGTAAAGTTACTTGATATTCTATATCAACGGTGTAAAAGTGAGAGCAAAGCAGATTTTGTGACGATTAGCGCGCTTGTGATGGAGGCGAATCAAAATGAATAATACCAAGAATAGGCCAAGGCTTTCACAAGCGATGATGTTTATTATCTTGTTTGGTATCGTTAGTCTTTTTTCTGATATGACACATGAAGGTGCTTCAAGCATTCGGGGTTCCTATCTATCACTACTAGGGGCTTCCGCTGGAACCATCGGCTTCATTTCAGGGCTTGGTGAGCTGATAGGGTATTCTATGCGATATGTTTTCGGTAGAATCACCGATAAGACAAAGAAATACTGGCCTATGACGATTGCGGGCTACTTATTAGATATCCTCGCTGTTCCGGCACTTGCACTTGTAGGTGAAAACGGATGGGTAATGGCAGCGATGCTTCTTGTAATTCAGCGAATGGGAAAAGCAATTAAAAAGCCGGCAAAAGATACCATCATGTCCTTTGCTGCTTCACAAGAAGGCGTAGGGAAAAGCTTCGGAATACAAGAAATGCTGGACCAAATTGGTGCTTTCCTCGGACCGGTTCTACTCTACATTGTAATGTTATTCAAAACCGAAGGAACCACCTTTCAGATTTACTCTACTTGCTTTGCCTTCCTAGCAATTCCAGGAGCTATAACGATTATTCTTTTGTTTGTCACGAAACACAAATTCCCTAATCCGGAACATTTTGAGCCTGAGCCAAAAGAATACATTCCATTCAAATTGAAGAAAGAATTTGTTCTCTATATTTCGGGGATAAGCTTGTTTGCTTTTGGTTTCATAGATTATTCTCTTATAATTATGCATATTGCCAGAACATTTACTGGAATTGCTTCCGGATTGGCCGAAACATCTTCAATCGTTAATAGTGGTACTCTTCCGCTTCTCTATGCAGGGGCCATGCTTATCGATGCCGTGTCGGCACTCTACTTTGGCTATATGTATGACAGAAAAGGGGTCAAAGCACTTGTGCTTTCTACACTCATATCTGCACCATTTGCCTTTTTCATTTTTTCTTCTAATTCATTACCGATGGTTCTTTTTGGAATCGGCTTATGGGGCATTGGGATGGGGGCCCAGGAATCAATTTTGAAAGCAGCTGTTTCGACAATGGTTCCTAAAATGAGCCGAGCTACGGGATATGGAATTTTTGAATTCGCATTCGGTATCTTTTGGTTCCTTGGAAGTTGGCTCCTTGGTGTATTATATGATTTTAGCTTGACTACGATGATCATTGTTTCCGTTGGTACGCAATTAGCCGCAATTCCTCTATATTTCTATTCAAACAAACTACACAATGCACATGGATAGAGTTGGTTTGCAATCGAAATGTCGATGGCTTTTGGTTTTAAGAAGTGTGATGGATTGCGCAAAATATCATATGCCCTAGGTAGCTGTTGCCGCTCCGATTACTAAAGTAGCAATAATCCCCTTGTGTCATATACACTTCTATATAGGGAATTATCACACCGTATCGCTCTATCCAAAGCCATAATGGTAGCTACAGCTCCATCGATCTTCTCAGAAGATTTCTCCTTATCCGCTTTTATGTTGCCTGCGGGATCTGTTCGAACGAAGATGTTATCCATCATCCAACGTAGAATCGGGTGACCACCATGCGCAATCTTCTGCTCATATGTCAGCTTCATTAGCTCCTTTGTGGGGGGAGACATATCTTTAAAACCTTGACCGAACGGAACTACCGTGAAGCCAAGGTTTTCTAAGTTTTGGGTCATCTGCACCGCTCCCCAACGGTCGAAAGCAATCTCCCGAATGTTATACTTTGTCCCTAACTCTTCAATAAAGGCTTCTATAAAGCCGTAGTGAACAACATTTCCTTCAGTGGTCAGGAGATAGTCCTGTTTCTTCCAAACATCATAGTTGACATGGTCCCGCTTAACCCGAAGATCAATATTGTCTTCTGGTATCCAGAAGTATGGCAGGATATGATACTTGTCCTCTTCATCTAGGGGAGGAAACACCAAAACGAATGCAGTGATATCCGTGCTGCTGGATAGATCGAGTCCACCATAACAAACTCGTCCATGCAGTTTTTCGGGTTCAACCGCAAATGCACAAGCATCCCATTTTTCCATCGGCATCCAACGCACTGCCTGTTTTACCCACTGGTTTAATCGAAGCTGCCTGAAACTATTCTCTTCAGCGGGGTTTTGTCTAGCCGATTCAAAGGCAGCTTTCACCTTATCCATGGTAACAGTAATGCCTAACGATGGATTTGCTTTCTTCCAAACTTTGGGGTCCGTCCAATCATCTTCAACTGCAGCGCCATAAATCACCGGATAGAAGGTTGGATCAGTCTTTCTGCCATCGATAATATCCAAAGCTTTCTGATGAACTTCCCAGCAGATGCTATTTTGGTTGTCTCCAGCGGTCGTAATCAGGAAATAGAGTGGCTGTGTTCGAGCATCACCGGAGCCTTTGGTCATTACATCAAAGAGTTTTCGATTGGGTTGAGTGTGCAGTTCATCAAAGACCACACCGTGTGTATTGAAGCCGTGCTTGTTGCTGACATCAGCGGAGAGCACCTGATAAATACTTCCCGTTGGTTGAAAAATCAATCGCTTCATCGAATCCAGGATTTTCACTCGTTTGGAGAGCGCCGGAGACATACGCACCATATCTGCAGCTACATTGAAGACGATAGATGCTTGGTTTCTATCCGCAGCACAACCATATACTTCGGCACGTTCTTCGTTGTCCCCACAGGTGAGCAACAGGGCTACCGCCGCAGCAAGCTCCGAGTTGTGTGTTGGCACCATCGATGGCCCGGCCAAGTATTGATGAGACAAAGAATCTACCTGGATACACCTCATCGCTACCTTTTCATTGAGAGGTTCGATGGAATGAATATAGTGGAAATTGGAGCGTGTAGGTACAAAGGCAGATGCTTTTCTGTTGCATAGCTTTCTGCTAAGCCCGCTAACCGGCAAATGGGTAAATGAGGTGAATCGAATCGTGTATAGTGATTCACCGGTTAGCCTGTTATACCTTAAAGATGGTTGCTCTGTCATAGAGTTCTTGATGCCAAGACTCCAGAGAAGCTCTCTAACATCCAATGCGAGTTGTTTCTGAGTGCTGACATAGATGCTCTGAGCTCTCACCTTACTAATGCAACCGTCGGAATCCATTAGCCCTTGTAGAAGTTCCAAGCGTTGTGCTCGTGACGCTCTTAAGTATAGACTTGGAATCTGTTTATCACGGAAGGAAGTCAGCAAGATGGTCTTCAGGTAGGGAATACGAAAAATCACACTGTCGCCAACATTCTTCCAAGCAGATGAAATCTCGTAGGGTATCCTTTTGAGCACGCTAGATACATCACAGGTACGTATCGTGATCTCCGGTTTGGTAGCACACCCATTTCCAAGCCAGTAACCATAGAGGTAGGGGTCAACCGGCAATTCTGCATCTTTTAGCTTTAAAGCTTGTGTGACCGGTATTCTGTATAGAGATCGGAAAGGCTCGTTTTTGTGCTTTTCGCGATAAGCAAGAAAGAATTTATACATTTCTTGCGTTTCCATTAAGGCAGGTCTTCTTTGATAGTTGGTTACTTGAATATTCCAAAGGTGTCTTGCACCGGCTACGATAGAGCTGCCATCACCGAAGGTTAGTCGATACGCTTGTTCGGTGTTGTCGATAGGGCTCAAGGCTAGGACTTGGCAGGGATTTCCCGTTTCATCAAAAACCAAATCTCCCGGTTGTAGTTCACCCATCTGCTTCCACCCATCGGGTGTAGGTATTGGAGTATCCAAAGCAAGCTGTTTCCCCATTTTCTTCGGTATCTCAATATATGCTGTATTGAATTGCCGATACCCATCCTTTTTCAGAGTGCCAAAGACATCTCGGATGATCTGCTCCTGCCAATCAATCAACTCAAATGGTTTTCCAGACCAGGTCCCTTTCGTATGAGACAAAGCTTGGATGAAGGTAACAGCGAAATCGGCAGCAGCTTTATCATAGATCGAATCTGCCGCTTTGAAGCGAGTCGGTTTGTATCTTTTGAGCTTGCGTATTTCTGTTACCTCCTTTCGAGCATAAAAAAACAGAGCTCGTTAAAGCCCTGTTTGGGTTAGGTTGTGTTCTACTTTTCCTCTCCGGTTAGAATAAATCGCACATACGCATTGGGGTTGTTTTCGAGAAATTCCAATAGCTCTAAGTATCCTTTACGCAGCGAGATGATTTTGACTCTTGATACATCGAACATGTTGGTTTCACCAGAGTCGCGAATATCCAGTATTTGTTTCTTAATGACTTTGGTCATTGAAGTTCAACCTTTCTACATAAGTCCTCGCCGTAGGCTACATTCAAAGAGCTACCACAGTCCCATTTCACCAAGATGCTACCAATGTCATCGACCGCGATGACCGTTCCCAAGGAGCCAATTGGTGGAGCTTGAGGATCATCCATTTTCAAAAGCTGCACACGCGTGCCAGGAGGAAAGTCTTTTCTGATTCGTTCTACTGTATCTCTGGAGGGAAATCTATTCATCTACTTCTACCTCCTGTTCTTTGTTCCTGAATGCGGAATTGCCGGATAGTTTGGAAAGGAGAAGTTTTCGTTCATTCTTGAACTCTGGGCCAATGAATCCTAAGCGGAGGAGAAAACAACGAAAAGCATATTTCTCGTTCTCTACCGACTTCTCGGTATCATTGACTCTCTTTTGGCTTTTCGCCAATTGGCAGAGTCCGTTCACAAAGTGAATTGCTGCGTTGGAAGAAACCGCTTCGTTCCCCGGCTCCAACTTGAACCAAGCAAATCGTAAAGATGTTACGGTTCGTTCAATTGGCAAAGAACTTACTCCCAGCGCTTTCTTAATCAGAGTCTCTTTACTCGCGACCAATCGTTGGAGGTTGAAAAAAGCCTCTTCAGGGAAATTTTCCAACCGAATTTCAACGCTCAAGTCAGTGGGAGTTAGATAGGCAGGAGGTTCCTCGTAATCTCGATAAGGACTAACCCTACCGCCAAGCGCTGCTTCGTAGGGAATGGGAAGCTCTGCAATCTCTGGTTTTGGTGGTTCAGATAGGTTCTCGTATTCCACCGAGACAGCTTCGAAGTCATGCAACCCACAAAGGTCAGAAACCAGACCGGGGTTATCTGGCCCGTTTAGGGTCCCGTCTTTCTCGACTCGGTATTCTCCGATCTCGTAGGCGAAGCTTGGTGCTCCCAGATACTTAGAGATCGTGTTCAGTTCTAACTCGAGAACAGCGACCAGCTCTTTACGTTTTGTTCCTGTGATAGGGTATTGAATTCTCATGGTTTCACACCTTTCGTTTTGGTGTCCTATCTATCACTCTAAACTCTGTAAATAGCAAGTCCTTTTTTATTCATTTGTCGATTTCGAGATATCCTCAAAGGAATATTCAACACCATCTCTGTACAGGAACACACCCTCCGAGCTTCCCACCTGCTCGATATAGCGCTTGACAATGACATCGCAGTATTTCTCATCCAACTCAATGGTGTAACAGATTCGTCCGGTTTGCTCACAAGCAATCAAGGTCGAGCCACTACCACCAAACGGATCAAGCACGATGCAGTTGGATAAGCTGCTATTGAGGATGGGGTGAGCGATTAATGCTACGGGTTTCATGGTTGGGTGGTCTACGTTTTTTTTGGGCTTTTCAAACTCCCAGATGGTGGTTTGTTTGCGATCGGCATACCAGTTATGCTTACCGCTTTTCTTCCACCCAAAGAGCACTGGCTCGTGCTGCCATTGGTAAGGAGAACGTCCAAGCACTAAAGATTGTTTCTTCCAGATGCAGGTGCCAGAAAGGTAGAAGCCCGCATCCGAGAAGGCCTTTCTGAAGTTCAATCCTTCCGTATCGGAGTGGAATACATAAATCGAGGCATCCTTAGTCATGACAGCTTCCATGTTCTGAAAGGACTCCAACAGAAACTGATAGAAGGCTTCATTTCCCATATTGTCGTTTTTGATCTTCCCGGCTGTGCCTTCGTAGTTTACATTATAAGGTGGATCGGTAACCACCAGATTTGCTTGCTTACCATCCATTAGTTGGGTGAAGGTCTCTTGCTTCGTGGAATCACCACACACCAATCGGTGCGGACCCAACCTCCATGTATCTCCCAATTTGGTGATGGCAGGCTTTTTTAGTTCTGAATCAACATCGAAGTCGTCGTCCTTAATGCCATCCTTGAGTGAATCTTTAAACAGGTCATCCAGTTCAGCTGGATCAAAACCGGTGAGAGAAACATCGAAGTCGGTCCCTTGAAGGTCGGTAATCAGGAGAGCGAGTTTCTCTTGATCCCAAGCGCCACTGATCTTGTTGAGTGCGATGTTGAGCGCTTTTTCTTTGTCCTCACTCATATCCACCACTACACATTCGACTTCGGTATACCCTAAATCTAGTAAGATTTTAAGTCGCTGGTGGCCACCGATAATATGAGAGGTGTTTTTATTCCAGATAATGGGTTCTACATAACCGAACTCCTGAATGGAGCGCTTGAGCTTTTCATATTCTGCATCTCCTGGCTTCAAGTCTTTTCTGGGGTTGTATTCCGCTGGGAGGAGATGCTCTATCTTTAGTTTTTCAATTTGCATAGTTACTTGCTGCCTTTCTCAATTCAGTGACCATATTAACCTGCTCCCAGGGAAACAAGATGGAGTTGAAGTGTCCATAGGTGGAAGTGTCCGCATAGAAGGGTGTTCTTAATTTCAACTTTTCAATCATCGCTGCCGGTCGGAGATTGAATACTTCTTTGACAACACCACTGAGCTGTTCATCTGTAAGTTTACTGGTTTGGAAGGATGTCACATTGACAGCGACCGGATTGGCTTTACCAATGGCATAAGAAAGAGCGACCTCGCATTCTGTAGCAAGACCGCTCCCAACAATATTCTTGGCAATATAACGCGCCATGTAAGCACCGCTTCTGTCCACCTTCGTGGGGTCTTTGCCGCAGAGAGCACCACCTCCATGGGAAGCTAAGCCACCATAGGTATCGACCATGATCTTTCTCCCGGTGAGGCCTGTATCTGCTGCAGGACCCCCTTCGACAAACCTTCCTGCGGGATTTATCAGGATTTCCGTGTTTTCGTCAAAAGGGAAATCTTCAAAGCACTGCCATAAGACATGGGTGAGGATATCTGCTTTCAACTCGGGCAATGTTTTATCCTTATCATGTTGAACAGAAATGACGATGGTCTTGACTCGTTTTGGTTTGCCATCTTCATACTCCACCGTTACTTGAGCTTTGCCATCCGATTTGATTCCCTTGATTAGCTTTCCCTTGCGACAACTGTCCATTCGTTTAACTAAGCGATGTGCTAAGACAATGGGAAGAGGTAGCTGCTCCAATGTTTCGATGCATGCATAGCCATACATCGTCCCTTGATCCCCGGCACCCAAGGTGCTATACGGTTCAGTTAGACCAGCTCGTGCTTCCAAAGCCTGATCGACCCCGGCGGAGATGTCTGCACTCTGCTGATGGACAAAGACAAGAACATCGAATTCTCTGGGATTGTATCCAACATCTCTTAAGACACTTCTCGTGATGTATCGGATGTCGACTTTCGCGCTACAGGTGATTTCACCCGCTACAACAATCTTTCCCTTGGTCGCCAGAACTTCACAGGCCACTCTTGATGCACGATCCTCTCGCAAACAAGCATCTAAGATACTATCTGCAATGAGATCACAGAGTTTATCCGGATGGCCCATGCACACGCTTTCTGCGGTTTTGTAAGTTAGCATATTTTCATCACTCCTTATTTCCCTCGCCTAGCTGTGAGCAAACGCTCCATGACATCGTCTTGTGGATTTGTTCCACTATACTCTCCAACAGAGTTTTCTTTGACAATTTGAAAGATCTCCATCCAGAGACGGTTGGTCTGGCTCATATAGTTTTGACCCATGGCCACATACGGACTTTGTATTGCATTACCGGTTGTTGGATGTTTCGCTAAGAAACCATACTCGGTAACGGCCTCTTCACATTGAATCCAACGAGCAACGCTCATCGCATAGCGTTCTAGCAGTTGAGGAGAAACAAGCGCTGCACAATTGCGTTCGTTAAGCCACTGCCAGGTGTTTTTGAAGATTTCTCCGGCAATAAGTGCTTTACCATCTTTCTGAATGGCTTCCAACATTTTGTTGGGTTCTGGCATGGAGAGACCTTTTAAGTCTGCCGTGTTGTTAAACTCGATGACAGTTAGTTTCCTCCCACCGGGGTTTCCCTCCATGATCTTATCCGCTAAAGGCCTCTTTTTTGCTCCTGCTCCCACTCGAGCACCACCACGAATGGTTCCATCCTTTGCCATAGCATCACCTCACTTTCACTCGAGGGCAATTCCCCTCTTTGATTCTGCGTTTTTTAGCGTGAAGGCCCACACCGTTGTCCGAAAAAGTTCATTTTAGAGATTGGACTACCCCCATTCATGAAAATCTGTTATAATTTACTGCAAGTAGAAAAAGAAAGGAGTGGTAGTCATATCTAACATAAAAAATATGACGTGGTGCACTTTCAATCCTAAACACGAAATCAAAGATCCGCACTACGGTGAAATACTAAACTTCTATCTTTGGAAATGTCCAGCTGAAAACACAGCCTTTGGATCGAAAACTTTTAAAGAGCTAGGATGGGAAGGAGGATATCAATTTAAGGCACTAAAAAAAACTATTCTAAACCCCTCACTTGTTCCAATACCTTTTGTATGTGTGGGAGAGAGTGAATTTATTGAGAACTTAAAGTTTTATAAGCAATTCCAGTCATATTCTTTTGAGGAAGTCAGTGTTTTTATAAAGACCGGTGAAGGAGAAATGACTTCTCTTTTTAGATACATCAGAAACTCATTTGCACATGGAAGCTTCATGGTTCGCAAAAATAGGAGTTCTAGTGACTACTTCTACTTTCTGGAAAGTCGAAACCCCCAAGACAAATTGCGTGCTCGAATTGTACTAAAATCGTCTACACTTTTCTCTGCACTGAAAATAGTAAATTCAGGCTATGACTCAATTAAATCTCACTGAATCCACCGGTCTCCACTCTCAACAGTGATCCGAGAATGACAAGATTTGCATAAAGACATGAGGTTGCTTCTCTCGTTGCCACCACCTTTGGATAGAGGTGTAATGTGATGAACCTCTTCAGCGGGAGTTAAGATTCCATTTCGCTTACACTCCTCACATAAAGGGTGAGCCTTTATATATCTGTCACGAATCCGTTTCCAGGCACGACCATATCTTTTGTTGGATTTAGGGTCTCGCTCAAACTTGTTGTATTGCTTATTTCTTTTCTTCTGATGTTCTGCACAGTATTGTCCACTCTCAGCCAATCGACTACAACCAAGGTAAGCACAAGGACGCTTCGGTTTGTATGGCATTAGGTCACCTCACACATTACAAATAACAACGACCGCCAGAGGGTTTTATCCTCGGCGGTCGTTTTATCCTATTTACCTAATCTTATAGTATCATAACCGGCACCATGACAACAAGTGACATTTAGTGACATGTTTACGGAAGCACGACACATTCCACTGCTTCGTCATGAATTCGGTAGACATGGCGGACGTTGTAACCCATGTCCACAGCGATTTGCTCCCACGTGTAGAAGCACAAGTATCGAAGTTCTAGTAGGGTCTGATACTCTGGATTGTTTACTGCTTTAATCACCTTAACCATCTCTCGCTTCAAATCGACTAAGCGATCGATATCTCCGTTGATCTCAGCTTGTAGATCAATGATCTTAGCAATAGCATCTGCCATCATGGAGGTTGCCTGATTAGGGTTTCTTGGCATACCAGTTAGAGTAGTGGTCACTTTTTTTGCCAGTTCGTTCAAGGAAGAAACCTGCTCTAACTTACTGTTGATTCGTTGGTCTAGTCTATAGGCTTGGCCGAGATACTCCTTAGCTGTCATTCAGCCACCTCCTTTGCAAGCTTTTCGATTATAACTTCCGAGTCCAAGGTCGTCAATATGCCAAACCAATCGGATCGAAAGAATCTTAGCACTTCTCGTTGTGTGTGTTTCTGAATTTTATCAAGAGGATGTTTTTCTAACCTCTTAGTGGCTATGCGGTAATCCACTACGGCTTGAATTACGATGGCATTGGCGAGTTCTTCATAGTTACTCATGCCGTTCTCCTCCTTGCAAACAGATTGGCTTTGACCGCCTCTATGAGGTCTGCTTGAGTCTTCTCTTTTTTCTGCAACGCTTTCATGACTTGCTCATCGATGGTTCCTTTGCAAACGATGTGATGAATCACCACTGTATGCTTCTGTCCTTGTCTCCATAATCGGGCATTGGTTTGCTGATACAACTCCAAGGACCATGTCAGGCCAAACCAGATCAAGGTCGAACCCCCGTTTTGTAAGTTCAGCCCATGTCCGGCTGAAGCAGGATGAATAGCAGCTACAGGAATCCCGCCTTCATTCCAGTCTGCGATATCGCTTGCTGTCTTGATTTGTCGAACCGAAAACCTCTTAGCGATTCGTTCTAAGTCGTGATGAAACCAATAGACAATCAATACCGGTTTGCCATTCGCTCCTTCAATGAGGTCTTCTAAGGCATCCAGCTTACGCTCATGAATATAGTGAGCTTGCTTCCCTGCATCGTAGACTGCACCATTGGCCATTTGCAGAAGCTTATTCGCAAGAACCGCAGCATTCACAGCATCGATCTCTTCCTCCTGCCATTGCAGGATCATATCTTCACGAAGGGTATCGTAGCTGCTTCTTTCACTTGTACTCAGGTAAACCGGCACTTCATTCACTACGCAACTCGGCATCTTCAAATAATCCGTTGACTTCATGGAGATGGTGATATCCGAGATCAGCCGATAGATATTCTCCTCTGCACCTGGTAAGGGTTTGTAGGAGAAAACCACTTGCTGATTGCGTTTATCCGGTGTGAAGAATCGAGTGCGATATTGAGTGATATACCTTCCAAGTCTTTGACCCAAATCCAACAATCGAAACTCGGCCCACAAGTCCATCAAACCATTACTCGATGGGGTTCCAGTTAATCCGATGATTCGTTTTACTCTGGGTCTCACTTTCATCAGACTCTGAAAGCGTTTTGCACTTCCCGACTTGAAGGAAGATAACTCATCTACAACCACACAGTCATAGTCAAAGGAAATCTTGCTTCTGTTGACAAGCCAGTCTACATTTTCACGATTGATCAGGTAAATATCCGCTTTGGACATAAGGGCTTTCCTTCTCTCTTCTTCTGTGCCAATCGCTACAGAGAACTTCAGGTTTTTGAGATGATCCCACTTCTCGATCTCCGCAGGCCAGGTCGTTTGTGCTACCCGAAGTGGAGCTATGACTAAAATCTTATGCACCTCGAAGCAATCGAACAAGAGTTCTTGCAACGCAGTTAGTGTAATCACCGTTTTGCTCAACCAAGTCCCATATCCAGAAGCACCGCAGCAATTGGGTGTTGCACGATGTAATCGATCGTATAGCTTTGATACTCGTGTGGTATGAACTTCATTTGGCATCACCTCCCATCGTTTGTAAGACAATTTCGATATGCTCCACTTGGTCGATACAGTAAACTGAAAACCCAAGTCTCTCCAACTGCCTTTTTCGGTATACTTGCAGCGGTCGCATTTTCTTACCCGGGGCTTTCAACTCCACAAAAGCCAGCTTGCCATGTGGCAATAAGACTAAGCGGTCAGGCATACCACTTAACCCGGGACTAACCATCTTTGGTGCGATTCCTCCCACCTCTTTTACTGCTTTTACCAAGGTCTGCTCGATATATTTTTCGTTCAATTTTCTACCTCCCATCTGACACAAGAACACAAGATCACAAGATTTTCCCTATATTACCTACGCGCGTGTATGCACACAGGCATTCACTGTCTATATCTAAAAATAGCATTTCAAATATAAGGGAAAATCTTGTGTTGTGTTGTGTTCACTCCTGGCTATAACGATAGATGCGCTGTCTACCGTAGAGCGGCAAACGCTTAATCAGATTGGTACGTTCCCAACCCGGAATCTGAGCCATAATGACAGCAATCTGATAACTATCCGTAGCCTTTAGCTCAGAGAGATTGCGTTGGAAGCATTCGCACCAAATTTCCGCATTGCTTACAGAAGTTCGTGTAGCACTTCCCACATGTTTGACCTCGCCAAACTCGCTACCGCTTAAGTAGTTTCGTCGAGTAAATAGATCCATGCTATCCCAATCCAGTGGCAGCTTTGAACTCAGGTATTCTTCCACCATGCCTACTCGCTCATCGATCTCCAGCGCACCCTTTTGTGCTCTCTCTGCCTCGCGAAGCACTTTACCCTCGAGATAGAGTTTTTCACCGCCTAACCATATAGCTTTTGACTCGGCCCAGAACTGGCATCTGAATTCCTCCGTGAACTCCCAGGTCTTTTTCTGCTCTTTCTGATGCACCTTAATAATCCAGAAGCGGCGGTTGCCGGTGATGTCACGTAAATATCCACGCTCCCCATTCACGGTTGCAATGATGATGCACTGCCTTGGATGGCTTTCTACCACTCTGCCATAGGAAGGTCGATATTTATCGTCTGAGGTCGAGAGGAAGGCTTTGATCTTCTCGATATCGGCTTTTTTCATGCCAGCAAGCTCGCCGATTTCCACCACCCAGAACCCCTGTAGTTTCTCAGCTCCAGTCTTATCATCCATATCGGTTAGGGTTAGAGATTCCGAATAGAATTCTGGTGTGACAAGGTCTTTCACAATCGTGCTTTTGCCAATGCCTTGCTCTCCGTCAATGACGGGAACACAGTCGAATTTGATACCCGGGACATAGATACGAGCCACAGCCGCTGCAAAGACTTTTCGGGTTATAGTGCGGGTGTATTCCGTATCCTCAGCTTGCATATACTTAATAAAGACATCCTCAACTCGCTTCACCCCATCCCACGCTGGAAGGGAGTCCAGGTAATCTCTGATAGGGTGAAAGTGTCGGTCATCTGCTATTTTGGTAAAAGCCACATCATGGTTTCTACTGGAGAAAGGAAGATAGCGAATATCGATAACCGACTTCAACTGTGCTGTATCGGCATCTCTCCAGAAAATGTTTCCTTCCGGTCGTTCCCAGGGGAGTGCTCCTGTGACTTGGATGCGGTTTGCTAGCTGGTTATAAGCGAAATTCGCAAAATCTGGGTCGTTGTTCAGGATGAGATTTAAGTTATAAACACTGTTTTCTAAGAGACTGGTTCTTGGCTGATACTTAAGCAAGGTCTTCCAGTCATCCTCACCTGTGGGAAAGTCCACCGCTGCTTCTGCTAAACGTTCATTAACAGCTAGGACTTTGACTTCATCGAGTTGCATCGCAAACTCGCACATCTCTTTAAAGGACTTTTTATTGTCGTCATCACCAAACTTATGGATGCGGACGAGGTCAAAGGCATTGCAGAGTTTCAGATAAGCAGGGTCTTTGGCATGGTGGCTGTAAGCGAACTTTCCCTCTTCTTTGATCTCAACACCCGCCATACTGCTCGATCCGATGAAGTGGTATCTGTTTTCGTTTTCTGTTGGATTGTATATTTCTGGCAAGAAGGTTTCGATGGCTATGGTTATGGGGTAAAAAGCCCGATTGAAAAGTCCGACAACCCCATCCTTCGCCAGAGGATCTTGGACTTTCTTGTCGGTGATGGTATTGGCTTTACTCTCCCGAGACGAAGTCGGTAGCCTGGTAGGGTCTGTCCATTCTGGGTGAGCACTTAAAATCTCATCGGGGTTAAGCCACATCTTCTCCACTTCCCGATAAACAAAGATGCCGTTGGACGAAGTGGAAGGCCAATACATCAGCTGATTTGGCTGATAGGAGCATTCATCAAAGTAATCGATACCGAGCATTTGAGCTAAGTATCTTGACACAGCCACAAACTCTTCCGGTGTTACATCTCTTGTAAGGGGGAAAACCAACCGGACTCTGGGGCTGTCTTTTGTATGACTATGGGTCGAGTATAGGATTGAGGTAAAAGGGATAACGGTTTCAAAGTTTTCAAGAAACGCTGTGTCGATTCGGTCTCCATCCAAAGCCACCATGGAACGATACTCTACTGTATCGACTTTCCTACGACCACCCTTAAGTGCTCCGGCAACGAAACCACCGTGGTCTTTCGCATTATCTTTTTGGGCCTTGTTAAACTTGGCATACTCTTCTGCGGATTCCGTCGTGCGGATCGTGACTTTCAACCTTTCCTTCAGCTCTGCAAAGGTGATGATCTTGTTGACCCACTTCTTGGCCTGTCGACTGTTTCCGTAGGCGATGGCTAAATCACGCATACTCCTCGACCTCCTCGTGGTCCAAGCCAAAATATCGGATAGGTTGACCTCTTTTCTTGGCTTTGGTGATTTCAATCGCCATTCCATCTGAGATACAGTCACCAAACACCCAGACTTCTTTGCACTTGCCCATAAGGATGAGATTGATGAACAGCGCTAAATTGCGTTCTCTCAAATCACTGTCGTTCATAAACTGAGGTAAGAGTAAATGCATGGCAATGGGGATATATCCTTGGTCGAGAGCAAATCGGCAATGCGACCTTGCTCTTTTTTGATTTCTATCAATATCTCCCGAGAAGGGGGAACAGATGTAGACGATGGGCATGTAGGGAAACTGGCTGGTCTCCTGCTCAATGCGGGTTAATGCTTCAAATGCTGTCGGATCAAAGCACCCAGCAGAGTTAAACTTGCTAATACTCATATCGGACCTCCTTTCATTTAGTCTTTCTTGTAGAACTCACACTCGAACCCGGCAGCATCGAGAAGTAAGCCGTGTGCCCAGGTAGGTGTGATGGACATAATCTGACAGACTTCCTCGACTGAAGAGACACCAAAGGGAACCTCGAGCACGACTTCATCGTGAACGTGCATGACGATGGTGTATCCAGCTTGGTTTAAGCGTAGTAATGCTTCTGCCAGGATATCGCGAGCTGTGGCTTGTACGATGTTCTCTACGAGTTTTGGTCCATAACTTTCGAGACGTTCCCACTTCTTGGTAGCACCGACGCCTTCATAGGTCACCGCATCCGAGCCAAACTTGTTAGTACCGATACGTGGTTTAACATAGGCAAGGTTTCTCCCGGAAGGCAGTGTGATGAAGAGCATCCCGCTTAAATACGAGAACCGGATGCCGTGTGTTTCTGTGGTGGTTTTATCACGGATCGCCATCATAGCTGCTTTGTCGACATCCCACCACAGCTTTACAATGTGGGGATTGGACTTGCGCCAGGTATGAACCAGGGGCTTTAGCTCTTCTTCCTTTAAACCCATCTGCAGAGCTCCCATGGCCTTGAGTGCTCCAACCGAACCGCCAAAACCCAGGGCAAGTTCTGCAATCTTCCCTTTTTGTCTGAGATGGCCATTGATTCCGTTCTTCTCGACTGGAACATGGAACATCTTGGATGCTGAAGCACAGTAGATATCTCCACCCGATGCAAAGACCTCCATCCGCCACTTCTCACCGGCAAGCCAGGCAATGATCCGTGCTTCAATGGCCGAGAAGTCCGCTACAATGAAGCGCGTTCCCGATTTAGGAATAAAGGCTGTGCGAATAAGCTCCGAGAGCACGCCTGTAGTGCTCTCATATAACAGCTCTACTGCTTCAAAAGAACCCGCTTTGACGAGTTGCCTTGCCGCGCTTAAATCCGGCAAGTGGTTCTGCGGTAGGTTTTGTACTTGGATTAGCCTTCCGGCATATCTGCCGGTGCGGTTGGCTCCATAGAACTGGATCAGGCCTCTAGCTCTTCCATCTTCACCAACTACAGTGGACATTGAAGTGTATTTTTGCACGGAGGACTTTGCAAGCTCCTGGCGTAAGGACAATACCTCAATAAGTTCTTCAGGAGCAGTTTCCATGAGGTCATTGATTGCATATTTGCCCAGCGACTCGGTCTCCAATCCGTTCTCGGCTAGCCAATCCCGCATTTGTAACACGGAGTTGGGGTTCTCCAGTTCAGTCAAATCTCGCATCTGAATCCTTAGTTTTTCTTTGGTGAGGATATCGCATTGAATGGCTTGCTTGACAAACTCCATATCCAAGGCTATCCCGATATCGTTGATTTTCTGATCCAGCCAATAATGATGCCACTCCAAATCTCGAACCGGAAACTTAGCTAACTTGGCTTGAATCCCTAACTCTGTCTCCACATCGCGTTGGTTATAGGCTTTGAAACGTTGCCATTTCTCCGGATCGGTTGCAGGTTGGTTTCGTGACGAGCCTTCGTTCGCGTGATTGGGAACACTGAAGAACTTGATTAAGGACTTCCCTTCTTGGAGCTTCTGCTTCTCTAATCCAAGTACAGCTCCCACTCCCTCGAGCGAGAGAGGTAACCCCAAAGTCGCTGACCAGACCATGCTACATTTCCAGCCCTCGGGATTGAGGTAAGTCCCCAAAGGCATCCCGAGAAAACGAGATAGACAGATTCGCTCGAATTGTGCGTTGAAGGCCCATTTGATTATCGCCTGGTCAGATAAAGCACCTAGGATTTCTGACGGGATTTCTTCTCCTTGAGCTAGATCCACCACCTGTACTTCACCTTCGTCGGCGGAATAAGCAAAGAGCAAGATTTGGAAATCCGGAGATTCGGCATACTTATACACACCACTTTTGCTCAAGTTCGCAGAAGAAAATGTTTCGATATCGATACTCAAAGATTTCATGTAGTCACCACCTTTTCCAACTGGGGTAGGAAGGTAGAGATATTCCGCCTTCCTACCAGGGTTCTTAGTTGGCTAAACGAGGAAGTCATCTTCCTCAACAGTGGTGAACTCATCTTCGGCTTTCGATCGGCTGCTTAAGGGCTCTCCGTCACGCAGTTTTTGGATGTTTCCTAAACCACAAGCTACACCTTTATTTCCGTTTGAATTGAAAGCGTAGAAGTTCAAGGAGACTCGACCATAACAGCCGCTGTAGACCTCGTCCCGATCGAGAATCGGCTTTACTGCTTTATCTACAATCTGTGGAGCAGTAGTGCTGTTGGCATTGATGAAGTAATGACCTTTGTAAGCTTCATCATCGCGCTCAATATCGCCATCTCTTAAGGGCAGCTTGATCGCTGCTTTATTGGGTTTCTTGCCGCCGAACTTGGCGATACCCTCTTCGATGGCTGCATCGATCGCCGCTTCAATGGCTCGGATGGTCTCTTTATCGCTCTTGGGAATTAATACTGAAACGCTATATTTGGGGGTTCCACCGTTGATGGACATCGGCTCCCAACCGTGGAAGTAACTGAGTCGAGTATTGACTCCGGTGATGACCTTGGTTTTGCTGTTGTTCTGATTTGCCATGTTATTCAACCTCCATATTTTCTTTAAAATCGTCATTGACGTTTGATCCATGTAGTGCCGGACGCTTATCCGATAGAGGGACAAGGGTTGGTTTCCCGGGTGGCTTTTCGACGAAGTTTCCCAGGATTTCATTGAACTTTACCTTACCTAGGAGTTTCTCAAACTCAGTTAAGGTTATGAGACTTTGTTTATAAATGTCCTGATACCCATGTTGTTTGGCAGTATCCGCTACCGCATTCTCATCTTTGAATCGTCGATTGCTACGGCCTTCCACCACTTTATACCCCGACCACTGCTTGCCATGGTTGAGTGCTGCATTCAATGCATAGGTGCTGATGTCATTGGCCCATTTAGCAATGTCACTGAGTTTTCCTAAGACTGCTTCGATTTCTTCGTCACTGAGCAAAGGTGGTAAGGCGAATTCCGATTGTGCTAATCTCAGTTTCTCTTCCGCTCTGGCTCGACACTTGACTGCGGCTCGGCAGAACGTACACCATTCACCCGGGCAGTATTCCCCTTCTCCTTTGAAAGCCAGCTTGGCTTTCGGTATGAGTTCGTTTGAACACCATTCTTTCAGGGCATCGGTTGAGATCTTCCAGGTGCTGACATTCTCTCTTCGTGGTTGGAAGATGGTCATGGAGATTTCTTCAACGTCGTATAGGGTGTCGAAGATCTCCAGAGCAGCTAAGGCATATAACAGCATCTGGCTGTTGTGCTCGGCACTAACGACTATCCCTGAACCGTACTTCAAATCAATGATGTGTAATCTCTTATCTGCGATGAGAATGCAATCTCCGGTGCCAAAGCCATCCGGCACATATTGAGAGAAATCCAATCTCTGCTCGATAAGCACCACAGGGTCAGGGCAGGTTTGTCTGGCCAGCTCCAGTTGCTCTAAGACAAAGTTCACATAGGCATCTGTGTGTTCATCCATCTCGTCACTATCGAAAGGCGAGATCGGTTTCTTGCTTCGCATCTTTAAAGCTTTACGAAGCTTGTGCTCTGCCAGTGTATGAGCTGCTGTACCTTCCGCTGCGGCTGTAGTTTCGCGATCTTCGAACTGCTGCTCTAACCTTGCTGAAGGGCTACAATTCATCCAGCGGTGTGAACTAGAAGCAGAAAGAATCGCATGTTTACCCATGAGCTAACTCCCTGGCATCCGCGATGAGTGCTTCATAATGGGAAGCATCAAGTTCGCTTAACCGATTCACCCCATATTTGAGAAGCAGTTCTTTGACTTGTGCGGTCTTCCCACTTTGGCTGATCGGGGTAAGCACAGCCCGGACTTCTTCCATGGTGATGGGCTTAACACTAAGGGTTACTTCCGGCACCGGGGTAACGATGTTCTCTTGTGACGAGTTATCGGACATAACTTCTGCTAGGGTTCTAAGACTGGCGGACAGGGATTCTAGGTGGTTGACCACTTCGAAAAGTAATTGGATGCGGCTCATTGATTAACCCCCTTTCTTGATTTCGTGGATTTCTACGGACTGAACGCTCTGCCCCGGTGTGAGCACTAGAACTTCAGTGAACTCACCGAAGAGAAAATTTAAGAGCCTTTGTGGAATCTTTCTGATCCCGCTTTTGAGCACAGCGCTTGGATGGGAACCCTCTTTTTGAGCAATATGGATTCGCACTTGATGTTGCAGATTCATAGGCATAACCTCCTTACATGTAAACGGGTCTGCTCCCGGAGGAAGGTCGGTTTTGTTGTAGTGAATTCTCCCTCTACTTAAAGCCGAAAAAGTTAACCCCCCCTTGAAAACAAGGTTTATTTGTTAGGAGATGCCTCTTTGAGCGAAGAGTTTTTTTAAGCGAGCTACGATTTTGCTAATGCGACGAGAAACGGCAGCTGTAGTGACACCCTGCTCTTTCGCAATTTCGGTTAGCTGACGGCAGGCACCATACACTTCGTAGATAAGATCTTCTTGTTGTGGTTCTAGTTCTTGCATGAGTTGTGATAAGAGCTCCACCATTGCACTCGGTTCATCTGAAGCTTGACCTAAAAGGTATGCCGGATCTGTTTTACTTGTTCCGAGATTTTCTATGGGGTCATCTGGAAAGCTCTCTGAATCTTCAAAACAATTTGCTTTTTTGTTCGCGGTACCAAAATCCAGATGTTCTTCTGCATAACGGTTATCTAGGGCTTCACGATGGTCTAGGCTCTGAAGAAGCAGGATATGGTCTTCCGTAACACCATCTTGACCCGGAGTGATTGGGATGGTGAAGTAAGCTTTGCTTTCCTCATCCCAACAGGTGTAAGAGTAACTAATACTGCGGTTCTTTTGTGGTTTACGCATTTTTGCATTCCTTTCCGTCCTAACGAAGGCCGGCGGTATGCAAATTGAGGTTCAAAGTGACCCCCTAACTTGTGAACACGAAAAAAAGTGCGCACTAAGTTACGGTAGGTGCATCTTGATTCCAGATACAGCTTTTTCACTGTGATCTGAACTCATTTGCATCCCGCCGTCCTAATGCGCACTTGGACATTGTGATTTATTTTGAAGCTTCAAGCTTCTAAAAATATATAACCCTTATTGCTGATGGAAATAAACCCATATCTTGCGTTACTGCGATAAAAAAAGACGGAGTTATCTATTCACCCATTAAAGGGTTCGTAGATAACTCCGTCTTTAGCTCCTCGATTGTTTACGGGGCAGTTCGCGGTAGTTTCTCTTCATATGCAGCGATTGCTGCTTGAACTTGATATACAACATCCTCCCAAGGAATTGTTACGCAATGACCTTTTATTTTCTGCTCTAAATAAATCTTTTTGCCTTCTACAATAACGTCACAGAAACGAGGGGCCATTGATTTAGAGGCTCGAAAATTTCTTATAGGTTGTTTAAACATTTCGCTTCCTCCTAACAATCAATTAAAAGGAATATCGTCATCATCAACACTATCGTTCGAATCATCATCACTCAAATCATCTTTCATATATGCATCAATAACGTATTTGATTTCTTTCTTCACTCTAGGTTTCTTCATTTGATAGTCAACCAATGTATATAAACTATCTACCAAACCAGCAATTGAGGTTGAGCCCTTACTACTAACAAGAAAGTGTGGTTTGCTATATGGTACAACCATCCAGATTTCCTTCGCTGATTCACCGAATGTAAAAATATCGTCACCTTCAGCAACATTCATGAGATACAAGACAGCACCATTTTTTAAGCGAACGTTATAACAGTTTCCATCAATAGTGGTGCTTTTGGCATAGGTGTTAGAAACAAACATTACTTTTGCTGTTCTTTGCGAAAAGCCTTTGCTTTCCCCCTCCAAGAAAGTTTCACAACTAAACAGTGGATGCAATGGGTTTCCGTTAATGTCTGCTTCTCCACGATTAAGCGATACAGATGTCTCGGTATTCCAATCTAACTTATCCTCCAAAGTATCTTCACTTAGTTTCTCCAAAAATGGAATTAGATATTTCTCATTAGGAGTCAAATTAGTTAGGTTGTGCTTTAAGAGTAAATCCATACTAATTCTTAAGACACTAGCTGCGTTCATAATAAAATCTATCCCCGGCTTAGTCCCTCCATCTTTACTAATTCTGGAAATATATCCTGGACTTACTCCCACTTCGGCTTCAAACTCACCTATTTTTTTGTCAAGTTCTTTTAATAAATATGTAATGTTGTCAGTCAGCGTTTGATTGTTGAACTCTTCGGGCATAATATAACCTCCTTTAGCCTTTACAACACTATTATAGCGATTATTTACCTGTATGTCAATATATAAAATCATCTTGCCGACTAAAACAAAATAACCTTTGTGTTGTATAATACATATCGTCGAGGAGCTTTATTGCTTTGAAGTTATTTCTTAAAACTATTATAAAGAACCAATCAATATAATTCAGGAATAATTCGAGTGAACGTAAAGAATAATCATTGATATTAATTGCCCTCTCTGGTATAATAATATAGGATTAACTATGAGTCCGTTTTGGAGAGGTGGTTACGATGGCAATAAGCTACAAAAAACTCTGGAAATTACTAATTGACAAAGACATGAAGAAAAAAGACTTACAAAAAGCCTCTGGTATCAGTTCTGCTTCCATAACAAAACTTGGGAAAAATGAGAATGTAAATACGGAGATACTACAGAAAATCTGTACAGCGCTGGAATGTGATATCAGTGACATAATGGAAATACTGCCGAAATATTGATGTATTGATTTATTGTATTTAAAGTGAACGTATGAAAGCTCATTTAAAGTACTAATATACATTAAAAAGCGGCTGGAAAGGTACGAGTGAAATAACATATGGGATATCGTTACATCGGCTCAAAAACAAGAATCGTCAAATCAATAATTGAATATTTAGGAGAGCCGTCATCATCAAACAGCAGATTTGTTGATGCTATGTGTGGTACAGGTATAGTTGCTTATGAAACCGCACTAGCTGGATGGCCAGTTCTCATTAGCGATAGACTGCTTAATGCTGTGATTATGTCTGAAGCTAGATTGTTATCTTGTCAGGATGTTGAGTTTAGAAGTTTTGGTGGGTACAAAGCGGCTATAGATAGGTTGAATTCAATTCGGCCGACAAAGGGTTTTTTTTGGAGAGAATACTCGCCTGCCTCAAAAAAATTTATTCCACACGAGCGACGGTATTTTACAGAGGACAATGCTAAGCACATTGATGCAATACGTACTTGCATTGCTGAGTGGTATCGTGAAGGTGTGATAACCGCTAAAGAGCATACATTACTGCTAGCGAACCTTATGTCCTCAATGAATGACGTCGCGAATATTGCCGGGACATATGGTTGCTTTCTATCAAAATGGACGAAGCAATCCCAACGCACCTTTCAAATGAATGGTACTGAATTATTAGCCAAACCAGTGTCATATGAAGCTTTATGTTGTGACGTTTTTAACCTTCCCTGTACTCCAGACGATGTTGTATACATTGATCCGCCATATACAAAACGACAATATGCGTCATACTATCACATTCTAGAGACAGTTGCTCAGGAAGATGAACCAGTTGTTGAAGGCGTTTCTGGATTAAGGCCTTGGAAACAAGATGCTTCAGTATTCTGCTATAAAATAAAAGCTCAGAAAGCCTTGGTGAAGCTATTAACCCAGTTGCCAGCAAAGAGAATCCTGCTATCATACAGTAATGATGGTCATGTCGATATTGAGTCTCTAAAACATGAATTAACACTATCTGGTAAAGTTGAGGTCATCAACTTACAGAGCATAGGAAGTTATCGGCCGAATCCGGCCGCTGTTTTACGAAAATCACAAGTCGATGAGTACTTAATTATATACACGAAAGGGAATGATAAAAATGGCTGTACCAACAACATATGAAGCCACGCTTTTGCAGCCATTTAAGGCTCTTATAGATAAAGCAACCCAAAATATAGCTGATGAATATGAAGGTAGACTCCAGCTGCTTGAATTTTGGTCGAGCACCATTGGAGGATTTGATTATAATGACTATTGTTTAGCCTTCCGAATAAATCCAATATTCAAAGAAGAAACTTTGAACAATATTTCTTCTGGACTGACCTCATTATCGGAAACAGTCGGTGTGGATAAAGCCCTTGTGATTTCAGCCTTATCACGAGAGCCACTCGATAGAGCAGAACAAAAAGAGACAGGAGCTTATTACACAGACTTTAGGCTTGCAAGCTTGATCGGCGAACAGTGCAGATTATCTTTGTCAAAGGAAAAAACTATCGCGGATTTGGCATCTGGTTCTGGCATTTTACTAGCTGCAGTGGTAGCTTCATATAGAAAACAATATCCTAATGATGTCGAACGTTGGCTTGAACATAATGTCTATGCTTTTGATATGTCAGAATATGCGATTCGCGGTTGCCGAATAGCTTTATCTGCGTTCTTGTCGAGCGTCTTGAGCATAGAGGCAATGACAAGAAAGTGGCGTCGGATGGACAGCCTTATTGATGAGGCTCTTCCTGTTAAAAAATTCGACATTATTGTAGGAAATCCACCTTGGGGGAAGGTCAAGCTTTCCCGGCATTCATACATGCTAAAGAATGGGAATGACCACACTTATGGGACAGAGTACGATCAATATGATACGAACAGTTTCATCGTCGAAAAAAAGAAACTTGCTGATTATAATAAGAGACTAAGAGAGCAATATGACTGGTTAAGGAACACCGAATCAGATACATACATTGCATTCCTACAGAGGTCTTTCGGTGCTGTTAAGGAGGATGGGAGAGTCTTTATGCTCTTGCCAGCTGGTATTATTCGGTCGAAGGGAACTACCTCTATTCGGGAGGTACTTGTGAAAAGATGTTCTCATATTAGTTTCATTATTCTTAGTAACCGTGCTCGATTCTTTGCCATAGATACAAGATTTAAATTTCTTTTACTAGATTGTGACTTTTCTGATTGCGATTCACTTGCTGAAGGCATTAATCTCGCATACGGAGACAGTACAGAGAAGGAGAATACAGTATCAGAATTTGTTACCATACCGATACCTTTATTGAGAAAGACCAGGCCAGACCTAACATTGCCTGAAGTAAGGTCAGACAAAGAAATGGAGCTCTATTTTCGCATTCATAATAACGGTTGTGATTGGGCGAGTAGATCAGGATGGGAATGCAGCATATCCAGAGAATTGGATATGACAAATGATAAGGCATTGTTCAGCAATAAGCCATACGGTGCAACAATTGGTGTTGTTGAAGGTCGAATGGTTCAGCAGCACTGGTTCCCTGTAAAGAAATATGTTTCAGGAACCGGAAGAGCTGCGCATTGGGAACCTTCTAACGGCGAATTTAAACCGCAATTTTGGATAAGCCCGCAGGATCTACCCAAAGACGTATATACCCGTGTGCAACAAGAACGCGTTGGCTACTGCGATATTGCCGGTCAAACTAACGAGAGGACAATGATGAGTTCGATTATTCCAGCAGGTGTTGCCTGTGGGAATAAGGTACCCACAATCATTTTTCAAGACAGCATTAAAGGTAATCGCGAACTGCTATGGGTGGGGATAACAAATAGTTTTACATATGACTGGATGTTGCGCCGGATCATTTCGACAACAGCAAACTACTTCTTGATTCTTAGTATTCCAATGCCGGATATCCGCATTGACTCAGAATTAGCAGCTTCCATTATCAATGCAACTCGAACCATTAGGACATTGCGGCTTGAGTCAGACGCAGATGAAATGCTGATCGCATCGTTAAGGTGCCAGATCGACATTGCTGTCGCTCAGGCATATGGATTAAGCGTCTGTGATTTAGAACTGATCTTAGAGGACTTTCCCCTTTTGGATCGCAAGCAACCGACAATAAAAGGCGAATCAAAATCTACAATAACACGCGATTACTTATTATCTACTGCAGCTAGACACTATGGCTGCGAAATAGAAGAATGCTTCAATCGTTATCATATGGCTCGTGACCGAGGTGCAATACCATATATACCAACCGATGTTAGCCGATGAAGAAAGGGTGATTATTTTGGCAAATGTGGAGACGCCGTTAATAGGAGTAAAGCTGGTTATATACAAAAAAATCGTTCAAGGGGATTTCAGAAAATTCAGAGCTGAATCGAATGATGCCCAGTCCGGAGGAGGTGCGCGGGATTTGCGATTTAGTCCCGCGAAGGAGTTTACGCAACAGTTCAACCGAATGTTCAATGGGCCTGGAACCGATGGCACACTTACAGGTCACTTATATTGGAAAGGGCTACTACCGACAGATGTGATCATGCATCAACCGACAAAAGCACGCCCAAACGAGGTAAGAATCGGAACTGTTCATCAGTGTTTCCCATCGCAAGTATTGCCGGCTGATTCGAATGACTGTATACTGCTGTTGGTTTTAGACAACGAAGATCGTGTTTGGCCGTCTTTTACTACTGAACTCTCATTACGGAATGATAATTGGCATCCTGCTGTAAAAGAACCTATATTAAGAGGGTTGCACGCACGTAGAAGTGTCCACGTAACCCCAATGGGATATGTTGATATTGAAAATGGGAGGGAATGGACAAATGGCAGATAAATTTGATGTTTTGGCTAAACTCCAGAGCAGGAATAATGTCTTGCTTATCGGGGCACCGGGCACCGGAAAATCAAGGCTTATGAATGAGGTTGCGGAAGAATTCCTAACAACTCGCCAACAAGTGGATGCACCTGCACATATTCCGGGAGCGGCAATCCCGATACCTGCTTATGTGGAAACTCCTATTATGCGTCGTCTACCTTTTTTACAGCTAACAAACAAGCAGGTATTCCGCACAACGTTTCATCAGAATACAAAATACCGCGATTTGCTGACTGGGATTATTCCTCAAATTGGCGGTACAAATGAAGGATATTGTGTCTCTCAAGGTATTTTATATAGAGCCAATGAATTCGCAAAACAGCCAGACAGTGCATCACTTGTTATCGTTGACGAGCTCAACCGTGGTCCAGCAGTGGAGGCTTTTGGTGGAAGCATTGCTGCGCTGGAACCAGATAAACGTTTAGCTGAAGATGGTAGTGTTCTTCCTACGACTCAGAGTTTTGAAATCATTTCACCTGCCGACGGAAGAGCACTTGATTATGCATTTTCTCCTCGCTTATATATTTTAGCAGCAATGAATCAGGCTGATGTTTCAGTCGCCCCGCTTGACGTAGCTTTTCTTAGACGCTGGGCGACAGTTTCTTTAGAACCGGATTACAATGCACTTAGAGCATACTTTGGCATTAGTGCAAATATTCCTCTTCCCGAGACCCCTACAAATCCCTCGGAAGTATACTTTGCAGCTATTCGGGCTCTCCAGCGAATTAATGATAAAATTTCAGTTGGGCGAGGCGAAGAATATCGACTTGGACATGGGATTTTTATGAGCATTTGCAGACCACAAATAGATGACCTCAACTCATCCTTAGATTTCTGTGTACAAGTCTGGGATACGATTATCACACACGTAGAGGAACTGTTTTTTGGTAATGCTTTATCCATCGGATATGTGATTAATGCATCCGATCCCCGATCTCCATATTCTATTGATGAGGCTAATTTTGCTGAAGATATTCGCGCCGTCTTGCGTAAGCCGACTATTTCAGCTACTAATATCTATAGTGTGTTTATCGCGGCTGGTGAACGTAATGCATAGGGTTATTTTACAGGAATATGGAACCCCAATCAGTATAGATGAGCTTGCTGACAACTGTAATATAACTACTCAGAGCATGCGCGCTTTACTTCGTAAAGCGAATTCTCGAATTATGACGGCACTTTCGTTGACCACCATTCCTTTAGTTATGGATTCGGATACTGTTTGTGCGGTTAATATTGCGGGGACTATTCGCTTGTCCGTACAAATCGAACTTGAAATCATGCCTAAATACCTAGGATTCTCTGAAAACGACACACATTGGAAGGAAGATTTCTACCTTCTATCCACATTGTCAAAGCATGGCAGACTTCTTGAGAGAGACAATATCCATACTGTTTCGGCGTATCTGAGCTCACTATATGATATTGCAGGCAGAGCTCTAGCTGAAACTTTCGTTCCGTTACGACGTAACATGCTGCGAAAATATAGAAGAGCTCTATTCGAGGACTACTCGATTGAAGGCGAGATACGTTTTGAAGATGCTTTTGTTAAACATCCAGACGGAATTCCACAAGAAAAAGTCATATTTGACAAGAAGAACGACTATAACGCAACGGTCCTTGCCGCAATGCGCTATGTTCAACCTCATGTAACAGACATAATGGTGCAAAGGATACTTCAGGAGTCTATTACTTTACTCCAACCACAAAACCCCATACAGGTGAGCAGACCTAGGCTTGCTCTACCTGCAAGAGATTTACGATGGAAAAATGAATATGACTTAGCGTATGACATTATTCATGGAATGGGTGTTGTCTTTACAAATGGCAACATCTTGTCACCTGGGTTTGTTGTGAATACATGGCAGATATGGGAATGGCTGATTACAAATTCAATTCGTATCGGCGAATCAGATCTTAAAGTATTCAGTCAAAAGGCCTTTCGCTTTGGAACCGTTCGTAATCATCATCTGGTACCACAACAGCATTTATATGTTTATCCTGATGTTTGTGCGACCCAGCCGGATACTGGAGAAATTGTTTATCTCGTAGACGCAAAATACAAACGCTTATCAGCTAATAATAGCGGCGAGGTTAATAGAGCTGATTTATATGAAGCACTTGCCTTTTGTCAATCGACCGGATGTCACTTTCTTTTTCTTGCTTATCCAAGCGAATATAAGCAAGGAGATGAATTGAAAGTGAACTTAGCTGCGACCTATCAGCTTGAGGGGAATACCATCTTTGCAATACAAATACCGGTGCAAGGGCTTGCTACACCCGGAGGATTACGCAGAATTTCAGACATGCTCACGAGTGGAATAAAAGACATACTCCAGCATTATAGCGAAGTTCGGGTTGGGTAAGTAGAATTTGTATCAATAAATGATGAGGAGATAGTTATATGCAGGCCAGCCTTATGAAACTTTTTGAAGAGTTAATTAGGGAGGCTTATGGATCACAATATGTCATCCCTGTTTACCTGCCAATTACACATGGAAGAAGAATAAGCAAGTAATACTGAACCTTACAACTCCTTTAGATTCACTCACTGACGTTATTGACTTTCTAGAATCGTCAAAGGGATAACGCTGATACATTTGAATAGTAATCTGGTAATGTACTGGTAGAGAACGAGGTGGAGAAATGAAAGACCTGTTGTCCAACAAAAAAAAAGGAGTATACTGCGACAACGAAAAACTAAAAAATTGTATTCTTGATGCAGAACCTCATTATCAAGATCTCTATCCACATGAAGTTGTCATGATTAGAAGAGCGAAAATAGGTCAGCTTAAGACAACAAATACAACTTTTCCCTCTATTTTTTACTACCAATATTATGTTTACTACCCAGGTTTGCTTCTTAAATCCTTGATTGATCGAGGATACATCAAGATTGCAACACTCAATGAGACTCTTGACAATCTTGGCTCACTAGAATTAAGAGCGTTATTGAATTACAAAAAACTCAAATCTAAGGGCACATCAAGTAAATCTAACATGAGAGCCGCAATCTTGGAGAATTTTACGCCCAATGAAATCGAAGAATTCTTAAGCTATAGGTTATATCTACCTACTCAGAAGGGTGAAATTGTAATAGAAAATAATGAAGATTGGCTAACAGACGAATATGCCGGATGGAGAATTAACTGCGGTCATCGAGAAGAGAATTATATTCTCGAAGAGGAGATTAACGTTATTTGTTTCACTCATCTGAACCTAAACATATCAGTAACGGATTTTGCTTGCACAATAAATGGAGAAACGATACGTGGTTGGGTGCACCGTCAGTTCCCACCAAACTCATTACTGAATATATCTATTGATGGAGAACAGATTTGGGAAAACATAATCGTCGATATAATTTATCTATTGAAAAATAAGAAAATGCTCATCCTCGCGTCTAAAATTCACGAGGAGTCTCCCCCCCTCGTGAAATATACTGGTTATGATATGGCTAATAGAAATATAGCCTTCTCTGAAACCAGTAATATAGGTATAAGTAGTAATTTCCCGGTTGAAGGTTTTGATGATTTTTATGAACTCCATTCCATCGAAGGCATTATTGTTGACGGTAACATAAACTACTATGTTTCAGTTACTAATTCAATAGGGTTACTGGTTCTTCAAGAATGTTTTGGAAATGTAACTCGAGTTGAAAGAATACAAAACCTTCTTAGTGATGATAATTCGCTTAATTATGTAATTACCATTCAAGCAGACAACCAATATTTGAGAAATATTATTATGTACATGATTATTAGGGGGTTTTTCACCCCCCCAGTTATCAAAGACATACCATTACATAGAATACTTGAGCTACTAAGAGCGAGCTCAATAAATCACACTCATAGAGCTTTCTGTGAAGATGCTCTGTTTGATCGCGAATATGAAACCAATGTTGTTAATGCCGTGAGAAGTATATGTAAAAGCTGGCGAGAGTTTTATGAGATAATGATTAGAACTTTCCCAAAGAGAGTTTTTAGATATGATATGTTTAGTACTTACTCAAGCGACACAACATATAGAAAGGATGAAAATTTCGTTGAAGTAAGAGAAAATGAATCCTTTTGGAATAATGAATTTAAAGCACTCATCGAAAAGCTTATGATAGCTGGGAAAATCACTCCAAAATGGATAAGCGAATTTTCACTATTTTGCATAGCTCAAACTTATTTTCCTGATGCAGTTTTTCAATTTCGTGATACATGGTTGGAAAAGCAATCTCTCGATATCTTTATTCCATCTATTAATCTGGGGTTGGAGTATCAAGGAGAGCAGCATTACAGCCCACTTGAGTTTTTTGGCGGACAATCTGGACTAGCAGATAGGCAAAGACTTGATGAAAATAAAAGGAAACTTTGCGCAAAAAATGGTGTTCGATTGATTGAATGGGAATTCACAAAAGAGGTTAACAACAGTAATTTTGTTCTGACTCTTAGTAATTTTGGTTTTCAAATACCACCACTATTTAATTAAGATGGTTAATACCGAATAGTTTAAGTATAAAATTTTTTACTGATTGCCGTACAACAAATCGTTAAATTTTGCACCCGAAAAGCACCCTGTGTGCAATTTATCGACCTACCGTATCATCGCCAAATCTATAACCACCTATTGATAAAGTTATTTTATCAGTAGGTGGTTATGTTTTTGCTTAAAATCAGGGGGTTGGTTGGGGTTTGAGGTGAAACTAGGGTTGAAATGGTGTTTTCCGGGAAAGGCTAGATTTGGCACAGTGTTATCGTTAAAAGATTGGCAAATCGTTAAATTTTGCACACTGAATATTCCGTTGAAAATATCCATTGGAACTAAACACCGGACTGGTGGGTAATTACTGCCGGAATACTCACACACACCTACTTCGCAACAAAGTATAAAATCAGCAGATAATCTAACTTGAAGTTCTAGCACTCAGTGTAAAATAAATTTAATGCCGTTACCAAGTGTGATTATCATCCAAGATAGCAAAGCCATTTTTTAAAAACTCTTGGAAACCGCTTTCCGCTTTCCAAGAGTTTTAACAATAACTATTTCTTTGTAACGATATACAAACCGTAACTGTCAGGATTATAGCCTTGTTTACGTCCTGTGGTATACGACGGGCAGATAAAAACCAACGCAGGAACTTGTTCTTTAGTGAAAGCAAGTGTCCCTGGTGTTCCTAACCCAAGATTAAAATGTTGGGAGTTAAGGTTTTCTATACTCCAAACATCTGTAGACTCCAAATCCAAAGGTTTCATTACTGTCCAAGTGTAAATATGATCTTTTCCTGGGACATCTTCTGTTTCCGAAACAAATGCTGTATAATCGCCAGAAGCTAACATATATCCTAACGGGAGTCCATCCTTGTTTGTAATGAAGTCACTGACACCATTTGTATTGATGAATATAAATCCCGATGATAATTTTTCGAAAGTATTAGATGTACTATAATCTCTCGCTAGAACTACCGAATCTTTACGGGGCAATATTTTTCCATAGTTAAACACGTCTTGGTGTTTATTTAACTGTTCTTTAAGCGAATAAACACCATAACCCTCTTTTCCGTTTTCGCTCCATTGGTATACAAATTCATTATCATTGATAAATGCGACTTGTAGTAGTTTGCTACTTTGAGATAAAGATAAATCGACCAATGATAATGTTTTTTCGATTACGAGCTTTAAAACTTCTTTCTGTTGAATTTGATAAACTTGTATAGAATTCAGATTTTCCACTAACCCAACAAGACAAGTCGCATTGGTATTTAATCCATAAGAAACAAAATTCTCTCCTAAAGAAACGGGCCGAATCACTACTTCACCATCTTTATATTCCCATAAAAAGCTTTCGTTCTGGTCAAAGAGATTCTTAACGAAGAATTGATTCTTATTCAGCTGTAAGAAGGAGACTTGTGGCGTTGTGTTCTGGATGGTGGTTTTCAGTTTTAAGTCGCCCGATTCTATGAGATTTTGCTCGTTCCAATCAAAAAGGTCATAGGCACATCCAGTAGCATTATCTCGAACGATCAACACGATTTCGTCATATAACCAAAATATATTTGCATTGGTATTTTGTTCGATTTCCATATATTTAATTGGCAATATTACACCTGTAGTATTAGTATTGTAAATGTTATTTGCAGTCTCATCTTTTAAGCTTTGACATGATGTGAGCATAATAAGCAATATAACAAAGAAAAGAAGGCATCTTAGAGAGCTCCTCATATTGGTCACCCTTTCAAAAGATTTAGCTCACATCTACGCAGCTAATTTTTACTGCTTGAAATACAGTTCTTATTCAACTGTCTTAACAACACCAAATCTCATATTTATCAAATCGATTAATATTAAAGAATCCTCATAAAAGGAAGCATTGCTAATAAGCCCGTCAATTCTTGCTGTATTAAAAAAGTTTGGTTCTTCTTTAATATAAAACATTTCAAGTGACCCCAAAGATTTTTCCGAAAGAAAGACATCTTCTTTAGTGGATGAACCAATCAAGGTCAATGTTTTACCCCAAGATGGCGCATTAATTAAAGTAATATCTGGTTCGTTCCCAACTTTGCCAGTAAGCTTTTTCCATAAATCATAATTCACTACCAAAGGGAAACCACTTGCTCCTGTATCATATCCAAATTTGTAAGATTGAGTATCAATTTTGAGGTCAAAAACGAAAAAGTTATTAACGAGTTCGGCTTTATGATAGGTTACTTTTTCAGTAATACTCTCAGGCAATTGTATGTCTGAAGTAGCAATAGCAAATCTTTTATTGGGAAAGTCCAATAAAAGAATCTTATTCTTAAAAAAATCTAAGCCTAACGAACCGATCTGATTTTGGTTAGATGAATTATCTATCACGCTGCCAAAATCATTCTTTATATTACATAAGAAATTATCAATCTGATAATTACCGATTTTTACGTTCATAAGCATTTTTTTGTTGAGACCCAGAAAGCCATACATTGATTCGAAAGAAGGACGGGGCGAAATACTATTAAAGGAATTCTCATAAAGGGGCGAACTGCTTATACCAGTATCTAATTGTAGCCAATAAGTTGCATCAGAATTATCGAATTGTATTGGAATGAAAATTGCTCCTTTATCGAATACCAACCCATTGGAATCATAACTTGACCACGAAAAATCTTGCCATTGAAATTCTTCTGCTGTGATCTTGTTATATTCTTTTGATTGAGAGCACGAAGTCAATAACACTAATAGTAACAAGAAAAAGACAGCTAATCTTCGTTTACGCAACATGATTTTTCTCCTTTGGAAATCAGGAATCCCTACCCTGTCTTGCATGCTTTATCTCTTTACTAGATATTTGGTAGGTTTTTATTACTGGTACAATTGTGTTTTGAGTATTTTTTGCAAGACATTCGGAGTCATATTACCAAAATGAGTGCACCGCAGCCAAGTGAGCTTATGGAACCAAACTCCGGACTCGGTGGGTAAATGCTGCCGAATATTTAATAATGCTTCATAAAAAGAAAGAGGTTTTCTGCCAAAGATATGGATCGAGCAACTATCTTCTCGATACTATATACAAGGCATATGCATCTGGGTTTGTGAGTTGACGATACCCCTGCGAATATGCAGGACCATAGAAAACCAGCAAGGGTTCCTGATCTCCTGTTAACGCTAAGGTCAAATTATTTCTATTATCCTGTATCAAATTATTCGGACTGATTATAATGAAACCCATACTCCAATCAGGTTCGGATTTTTCAACAAGCGGTTTCAGTAATGTGCAAGTCAGAATTGTTTGTTGTTTCTCCATTGGAATAACTTCCTCAACACGCTGTGTAACAAATCCTACATACTCATCCGAAACAAGCGCTCTGCGTAACCCACCGAGGTTGAATGGCACTGTATCTTTTTTTATAACTCCACTCTCTCCGTTTGCATGAATAAATGCAAATTCTACTGGGCTGTAAACTGTACCTTCACCTTTTGTTACCAACACCAAATCTTTACCAATCACCATTTCGCTGCTGCCAAGCATGTTTTGCGAAACCACGGTTTGATTAGCAATGGAGTATACACCGTATCCGCTTTTTGTAGAATCGTGCTCATGATTCCAACTATAAACCAGTTCCTCGTCATTTATAAAAGCGATCTGGACCAGTTTGCTTAAAGTAGGTACTGTCAAATCTTCCAAAGTGAGGGACCATTCCAATGACATCTGCAACTCATTCTTCTGTTGAATTTGGAAAACCTGCAGCGACTCACCATCAGCCGAAATGCCCGCCAACAAAGTAGCATTGTTATTGACTGCAGAAATTGCAAAGCTTTCTTCCAAAGGAAGCTGTTGAATAACAACTTCGCCATTTTTGTATTCCCAAACATAGGCTTCTGTTAAATCAAAGAGATTCTTTACCAAGAAACTATTTTGACTTAGTTGAACCCAAGAAGCTTGTTCTAATTGACTTACGGTAGGAGGTTGCTCTAGTCTTAATTCTCCCGATTTGATTAGCTTCTCTTCACTCCAGTCAAAAACATCGTATGAACAGCCCAAGACGGTTTCTCGAACCAATAAGACGACTTGATCATACAACCAGAAAATTCTGAGATTTTCCAGGTTTTCTTTTGCTGAGTATGGAAACGGCAGGGGTACCTCTTTTATGTCAGTATTGCCGTTATAAGCTTGTTCCGAGTTTTGACAAGCCGAGAGAACGATTATAATCATAAGAAGCAAGAAAACTAACCATTTCCTGTTTTGCTTCAATTCAGTCACCTACATTCTGAACTTCCGTTAAATTTAACGTTCATCTACCATTAGATTATTTATAACAAATTCGTCAATAATTGTCAAGGTTCGCTACTACCTTATCTTTCACCAAGGGCCTATCCTTGTCTTTGCTTAAACGGCGTATAAGCGATTCGTAGCATTAATTTCTACAGTGGGTACCATAAAAAAAGGATTTTGCATTCCCCAGCAAGAAAAGTAGTATAGAAATATTTCGATACTGGTAAGACCGCAACCCGTTCAAGGAGTGTACTATTGGAACCTTCTTGAACAAGAGAATAGGTATGGGGGTGAAATTGAGAAATCACTTATTTGAACCAAGTATCACTTAAACTAAGGAGGAACGAAAGATTGAAAAAAGACGAATTTAACAAGAACCAACTCATTGCTGTGGATTTTCTGGAAAGAAGCGAAACCAAGAAAATATTAGCAGAAATCAACGATGCCATATGGTCTTATGCCGAATTAGGACTTGAGGAATACAATACTGCAAATCTACTCGTGAATTACCTAGAAAAAGAAGGCTTCACGGTTGAAAAGGGTGTCGCCGGAATGCCGACTGCCTTTGTGGCCACCTTTACGAACGGACCTGGTCCAACCATTGGCGTTTTGGGTGAGTTGGATGCCTTGCCAATGTTATCTCAAGAAGTAGCAAATCCTGACCATGCTCCCGTAACGGAAATCAAAGGTGCCATAGCACCGGGGCATGCTTGCACCCATAACACCATGGGTACTGCTGCTGCCGGAACTGTAGTAGCCGTAAAAAAAGCCATGGAAGCGGGCGGATTTACCGGAACCATTAAAATGTTTGGTAGTCCTGCCGAAGAAACCGTCATCAGTCGTCCTTTCATGGTTCATGCCGGATTATTTGATGATGTCGATGTTGTCATCGATAACCATGGTGGAGACGGTTTTGGTGCATCTTATGGAGTAGGTAGCAATACCAATTGGTCCTTCTCCGTCACCTTCCATGGGAAAACAGCCCACTCCGGCGGATCCCCATGGGTCGGAAGATCCGCTTTAGATGCAGTTCAAATCATGAACACAAGCACCGAGTATTTGCGAGAGCATTTACATTACACTTCCAGATTGCATTATGTAATAACTGAAGGTGGAGAAGGTCCTAATGTTGTTCCGGATCGTGCAACGACATGGTATTATGTAAGAAATTCCGATAAACTTATTAAATCCGATTTCGAAAGAGTGCTCAACTGTGCAAAAGCTGCAGCCCTTGCCACAGATACTCAAATGGAAATGACCCCCTATACCGCGATCCATCAATGCTATAGAGTTGAAACCTTAGCAAATTTGGTTCAGGATAACATTAAAAAAGTGGGTATGCCTGAGTGGACGGAAGAAGAGCAGAAGTTCGTCAAAGCAATACAAAAAGGTGTAGGTGCAGAAGAAACAGGCCTTCCCGATGACTCGGTCATTGCGGATAAGCCAAGCGGAGCGCCAGCGGTCTTTGTAGGCGGCGGTTCTTCCGACATTGGTGAAGTTTCTTTAGTTGTGCCTCTTACCTCTGTTAGATTCCCAACTTCTGCCCCGGGAGCCATTGGTCATCACTGGACCACGACTGCCGTAACTGGATCCACTGTTGCTCACAAAGGTGTGGTAGCAGGAGCCCAAGTCATGGCGGCAAGTGCTATTGAACTCATGACTAACCCTGACAAGATTGCTGAAATCAAAGAGGATTTCAAAAAGATGCAAGCAACTCATTTCTATAACTACAAAAACGATGGCAAGTCTTTAATTCTGGATGAGAACGGTAAAGCCCAATATGTATCATACCTACCGTATTTCTTTGGTAAGGCAGGAAAATACAAACATGATCCTGAAAACGGGATATTCTTCGTTCCGGAAGGCAAAGAAGTTGCTCCGCCCGTAGGATTCTTAAGCGAGCAAATGTCCAAGTATCGTCCTCAAATGGCTAAGCATTACAAGACACCGGCGTGGTACGATGGCCCAGAGATGATTAAGGAATAAAAAAATATAACAAAGAACCACCGATGGATAAAGCAAATTATCCATTGGTGGTTCTTTTTCTGACATGAAATTGTGATTATTTACCTAGAGACCCAAACATCGGGTAAGCCGTTTTCAATTAGCATCTTGTTCAATTCGCCCGTATGGTCAGACAATTCTCGCATCATGTACAGGTGAATCGCCATCTGGCTTGTGCCCATCCAGGTTCGTTCGGACTCAATTGCTGACATCAGGGCTTCGTCGTTGAGAAGGGGTAGAGCCTTATTAGCCCTAGCAAGAACAGCGTCAAAATAGGTAAGAAATTCCGCTTTATTGGGTAGGTTCTCCGCCGTGGCTTCGCTCCATTTGCCATAGGGGAGCTTGGCAGCAAATTCTTTGTCCTTGTATCCGCCGGCGATATAGTTGTCAATGACAACAGCCAGATGATACGCGATGCGGCAGGGGATGTAGTAAATATCTCCATGCGGTTCTAACCATCGGTCTTCCGGGAAGGTCTCCACGATTCTCCGGATTGTAGTGAAAGTTTTCTGGTATTGTAGCCGTACATCGTTTGCTAGTATTTCGCTCATTTCGCCATCCCTTTCTGCAATGCTTCATTTCAAAATTGGGTTTATAACCAATTCTTTGATTCGTTTATTCTATACTGAAATCCTTTATAAGTGAGAGAACAGCATTTCTGGGCGGCCACGCGCATCTATAATAAGTCCACACACTCCGCCTTGAACCCGAACAGAGGTTGGATAAGGCCACTTCGCACCGTTTTTGGCAGTTATATGAAGCAAAACTGTCTCGTTAGAATCGAGTGGAAGCGATTTCATCTCACCCCAGCCTATGGTTTCGTCAATTATTCTACTCTTATTTACTTCACCAAAAACATGGAGAGCTGGCGTTCCAAGGCTACCTTTACCCAACGGTGCTAAGAGAGTTCCTAAGCGAACCAATCCTTCTCGCTGCAATAAATCCAATGCCGCCTGTGGATCATACTTCAAAAAAACTCCTACATGGGGCAAAACAAAACGATTGTCTAACAACAATTCAACAACTCCCTGAGGGAGCATAGCGTCTATGAGAATAGCAGCTGCTTGCTCTGGTTTCGGAGCATTCGACAATACACCCCCGGAACCAATGATCACTTGAAAATCCGAGATACTGATTTCCTTGATCTGAGTTTTACTCAAATCGCGAAAAAGCCCTTGTGAAGGTGTTTGCAATTTGGCGATTTCTAAGTGATCCAGAAACGCTAGTCGCAGAGCTTCGCGAGCAATGGCTTGTTCAACCAATAGTTCTGTATCGTTTGCAGGAATGGAAGTAGGGAAAAGTAGCTTGTTACCCACTTGTTCCATCATTTGCTGCATGGATACTTTGGACTCCCTTGGAAGCCACATATCTATGCGTTCCCAACCGGCTTTCACCGCAACATTTGCAATACTGTAGCTCATACCATAATTGGCACTGACCGACCGAGTGTACTCCCCTTTGACAACCGAAAACACATCGGTAGTAGCTCCACCGATATCGACAGCTAAAATATTGACCTTCTTTTCTCTCGAATATTCTTTCAAGATCTCCCCCACTGCAACCGGAGTTGGCTGAACAGGGTGTGATACCAGATCACGCAATTTGGCATAGCCTGGGGCTTGAGACATAACGTGCTCAACAAATAAGTCTTGTATTGCCGTTCTGGTAGGAGCAAGGTTTTCTTTATCAAAATCCGGACGAAGATTCTCGGTAATCGTCACCGCAAAATTCTCCGAAAGTAAATCTCGAATCAAATCAATCCCCTTCGAAGTCCCCGCATAGATGACCGGCAATTTGTAATTGTACCCAAATTTAGGTTTTGGATTAGCTTCTCGGATAAAATCACACATTTCAATCAGAAACGTTCCCGGTTCAGTTCCCTCAACGCCACCTGACAATAAAATCATGTCGGGACGAAGTGTTTCGAGCCGCTCGATTCGTTGCTGAAGAGTCAATTGATTGTCCGGAGAGAAGGTATCGAGCAAAATCGCGCCTCCACCCAAGGCTGCTCGTTGGGCACTCTTCGCTGAAATGTGACTGACTTGACCACATACAACCATTTGCAACCCACCACCCGCTGAGCTTGTTGAGATCAACATGATGTCTGGCAAAGGTTCTCTTCGATTTTCCTGTAGGAGTGGAAGTTCACACAAATTCTCTAGTAATTCAATACTCTTCACGACACCCAGCATGACATCTTCTTCAGGCGCTTCAACAGTAGTAGGTGTTTCAACCTTTCCTATGATGTGCCAAGTATCATCGATTTTTGCAAACAATCGAGCCTTTGTTGTAGTACTCCCTACATCGGTGACAACAACATACCTTGTTTCCATTCCTCCTCACCTCCCAACTTCACTACAAAAATCGCGATGAAATTTATGCCAAAACGCTTCATGATCTCCGTATAATAGTACATTACCTCTGTATGAGTCTTGTTTGGGTTTTCTGAACAACGATCTTCTCGAGTTCTTCTCCCCGAAGGGAACCATGATTTCAGCTTCAATGAGCTTTTTCCACATCATGGCAGCCAGTAACTGATACGAGTTGCTTATCTCCATCTCATTCCAAGCTTGATTCTGATGTGAATCCGTTAAAACAGATAGAATTTGCTGCGTTTGCTTTGCAAGTTCGAGCCAAGCTTCCCATTGTGTCTCTATCGAGGTCAAAGGGATGATTGGGATTTTCTTTGACGATGCTTTCTGGACTTTTTCAAACTGCGAAACTTCCGGTAACGCTTCCCCCGATGCAAGTGTAAAAGCCAAAACCTCGTAATCGGTATACCCCATTTGGACCAACCCATTGATAGCTTGATCGTAATAAATCATCTCTCCTTGTGGACCCAAAGAGCGAAACATGTGCGAAAAAGCGGGCTGCAAAAGAACTCTGATATGATCTCGATTCATACCAATTCCTTCAGTTTGAACATGAGATAAAAGAACATTTTTCCCATAAGCAAGATTCAAACAAATCCACGGACTCTGGCTTGTCATCATTTCGTGTACATCAAAAGACGGAGCAAAACCCTGGCTTTGATTCTCGCGGCTAGCCCACGTTTTATTCCAACTCAACCAAAGACATAGATGAACTCCCATAAAAGCAACCAATCCACAGAAAGCAGCCTCGTTCGGACTCTTTAACTGTTCTGATTTCATGCGACTCAAAAACGGATTCCAACTAGCTACTAACTCATCACTTATTTTGTTGAGCTCAATCTGTGTATTCGGCATCATGGCTCACCTCCATGGTAGAAATCGGAACTAAAATCTCGGGTCTTTTACACCCAGCTCTCAATTGAGTGTTGCCATCGATACTGCACCAGAAACCTTCCAACGATTTCATAGTATTATATTGATCTTGCGGTATCTGTTCACCGAATTTTTTCATCATCACAAGGGTCATGGAGAGCGGCATCTGATGCCCTAAATTCAACAACGGTTCCTCAGGGCAATACTGGCGAAGAACTTCTTGCGAGATACTACCGGAAACAAAACCAACCGCACCAGCTTCTTCGATTTTTTGAAGGGCTTGCAAAGATGGCCAACCCCTAATGACAACAATAGCCTCTTGCAGGTCGTCAGGAACTTCTGATACTTGAAGCTCATCGGATTCATGTTGAAGAAAGGTAAGTTTGCCATAGCTTTGCTGACCGTACCCCAAAACCCCTTGAAAGCGATATCCTTTTGAGGCAATGATGATCTCGTTATCATGGTTTATCGACTGTATCACCCCGGAAAAACCAGCCTTAAAATCTTGTGCTCCATCATGCAGGTATGTAGTATCTATTTTTTTTAACGCTTTCTGTTTGGCCTGCTCCACAATATTGTCATAGAACAAGCTACTCCGATCAAAGGTATTCCCGGTATCTATCTGCTTTTTTGAATCTTGCATCTTCTCTGATTGCTCCATGGCATTTTTCATGTTTTTCCTATGCAAATCCTTGTTCAGCATGAAGGGTTCGCGAATGAAGATATAGCCCAACACCTTTGAAGCAAACACAAAAAAACCCGATATTGGGCTTAAAGCAACACGTTTGGTAAAGAAGCGATCGTAATTCACCAGTACGGTACCCTGCTCGACCCACTCTCCCGGTTTAAGGGAAATATATTGACTCACATTTTGTGGTTCACACCCCAACTCAAAGGCGACATCGCAACGTACCAATCTGCCGGGGATGTATTCGATTTTGGCAATCGTATCGTTAAAGGTTACTCGCTGACCAACCGTTACGAGAATTCTCCCTTTCCCGCGAAGCTTTCTTTGGACTTCTATGGTTTGTAACAAAAGAATCCCCCCTAATGTATTATTATAAAGGGCAAATTTAGAATACGTGCTAATGCATCTGCGCTCGATTTTTTTAATTGTTCCACATAATCACCCTCTATGATGTTTTTGCGAATATGGATACAGCTTCAAACCTTATCGACATTTAATCGCGTTTTTATCTTATTATTATGCATGGCGTTATGTATAATAGTAAATTATACATAACTATTTGTCAATATCACAATCATTAACACGAAGCAATAAATTTATAGATACACAAGCATATGTTTTACTTGATTTTCCACACTTATTCGATATCGATTGTCTAATTCTGCAATTGACTAACATTTGGTCAAACAAATTGTGCATATTTTGTTAGAAAACCAATCTATATATGAATGCTGTTACAAAATAATATAGATTAATTCTAAATAAAACCTGATGCGAGTCGACGCTTCGACCCAAACTAGAAACTTGTTGAAAACGCTTCAAAAGAATGATAAGATATAGTAAAGTTTTGAATCATACAGAATCCAACGAATCGAGGTGAACGATATGGAAAGAGATGTGCTTATCGCCCTAATCAACAATGCGGCGTTATTGTTGGTTCTCTCCGTTGTATACGAAATTTCGTATGTAGTGTCTGAGAAATATCGTAACTTCAAATTCGTTTTGAGTGGTTCGCTGATTGCTCTGATTTGCATTGCCATTATGAGTGTTCCTTTTAACCTGCAAGAAGGTATTTTCTTCGATACCCGGTCCATTTTGATCAGTGTGACCGCCCTTATCTTTGGCCCGATTCCCACCCTCATCTCAGGGTTGGCGGCCTCAATATATCGACTGCTTATTGGTGGTAGTGGAGCTATCCCGGGGGTCGCTGTCATTTTCTGCAGTGCTGGCATTGGTTTGGCTTGGCGGCGCTGGTTGTATCCGGTTTCAAAGAAAACCCGTTGGTTTAGCATCTATATCATGAGCCTAGTTGTTCATATCACGATGCTGCTATGTATGATGCTCTTACCTGCTCCCGATAATTTGATTGTCATAAGAACCATTGCTGCCCCGGTGATGGTCATTTACCCCATTGCCGCTATGCTGCTCAGCTTGTTTCTGCTGCGCCAACTCGAACTGCGAGAAACACAGGACCTGATGAAAAAATCGGAAGATAAATACAAGCTTCTCTTTGAGACTATGTCGCAGGGGGTTGTATATCAGTCGGCCGATGGTTCGATTATTTCCATGAATCCAGCAGCCGAACGAATATTAGGGCTCACGTTTGATCAAGCCCAAGGGCGCACTTCCATGGACCCCAATTGGAGAGCGATCCGTGAAGACGGCACCGAAATGAATGGTTCAGAACACCCAACCATGATTGCACTTCGCACCGGAAAAGCGTATGGTCCCTTGGTCATGGGGATCTTCCAACCGCAAAGCAAGGATTATGTATGGTTGTCGGTGAATGCAACTCCTCTATTTCGCTTAAGCGAAGCCACTCCTTACCAAGTTTACTCCACCTTTCAAGATATTACCGCTGAAAGAAAAGCGAATCAAGACTATCTGCAGTTGTTCCGCGAAATGGTGGGTGCGTTTGCTTTGCATGAAATCATCTGTGACGAGAGCGGCCGCCCAATTGACTATCGATTTCTTGCTGTCAATCCGGCGTTCGAGCGCTTGACTGGCTTACGTGCAGAAGACCTCCTCGGGCACACGGTGCTAGAAGTACTCCCCGATACAGAAACGTATTGGATAGAAATGTACGGCAAAGTAGCATTGACCGGCGAGAATGTATCATTTCATCAGTATTCCAGTTCCCTCGATCGGCATTTTGCCGTTACAGCGTATCGTTCGGCTCCCAATCAATTTGCTACCACTTTTTGGGATATCACCGATCGCATCTTAGCCGAGAATGCGCTGAAAGAGAGCCAAGCAAAATACAGTGGTTATATTGAAAACGCTCCTTATGGTGTCTTTGTAGTCAACGAAGCCGGTCAATATGTGGAATTGAACACACAAGCTTTGAGCTTTACCGGCTATAGTCAGGAACAATTACTGAATATGACCATAAAGGATATCACTCCGCCCAGTTCTTTGGGTGCTGCTTTACGTCATTTCGATGGCTTAAGAGCTAGCGGAAAAATGAATGCCGAGTTGGAATACATTCATGGCAACGGTTTGATTCGTTGGTGGAGTGTCAATGCTGTAAAACTTTCGGAAACCCGATATTTAGGATTCTCGACCGATATCACCGAAAGAAAGCAAATGGAAGCACGCTTGCGATATATGACCGAACACGATATGTTAACCGATTTGCATAATCGCGACTACCTGGAAAATCTGCTGATCAACGATGCTCTCAAACAAGATGGACGAAATCGCGCCTTGGTGGGAGTAAATCTCAGTACTGTTCAGCTGCTAACCACCAATTATGGGTTTCAATATACACAGAATCTCATGAAGCTAGCTGCCGAGACTTTAAAGGAGTTTGTCAACGAATCCCGCTTTTTGTTCCATGTCAATGAGAATCAGTTTGTCTTCTATCTTACGGATTACCACAGCAGAGATGACTTGTTGCTTTTTGGCGAGGGTCTCACCAAAGTGCTGGAATCTGTTTTCGTGACCGATCGGGTTGGCGGGGGTTTGGGTATTCTCGAATTGAACGCTCAGGAAGCGGTTATTGATGTGGACTCTTTATTGCGCCGATTGTTTCTTGCCTCAGAGCGAGCCATTGACATTTTTGAACGAGATTATGGGGTTCGTTTCTATGATGAAGAATTAGATGCTGTAGTTAGTCGGGAAGGAACGATTCGCAGAGCATTATCGGCGGTTGTGGCGGACGCACCTGGCAGCGAGTTGTTTTTGCAGTATCAACCCATTATGGACTTGAGAAGCAATACCACTGTGGGCTTTGAAGCGCTGGCTCGTTTGAGGACCAATGAATTCGGTATCGTCTCTCCCTTGGAGTTCATTCCCATTGCTGAAGAAACTAAAATGATCATTCCTATGGGGGAAAAGATTATTCGAGATGCTCTGGAATTTTTACACAAATTAAACGCCAATGGATTTGACACAATCGAAATTTCGATCAATATTTCTGCAATACAACTTTTGTCTCCGAATTTCACCGAACGGCTCTTCCAAATTTGTGAAGAGAGTCAGGTGCAGTTTAAAAACGTGGGAATTGAAATCACGGAGTCCATTTTTGCTTCCGATTATGAGAAGATCAACGGAATCATTGAGCAGCTTAGAGAAGCCGGATTGCATATTGCCATTGATGATTTCGGAACAGGCTACTCCTCGTTGGCTCGTGAAAAGGAATTGAACGTCGATAGCATGAAAATTGATAAGTATTTTATTGACCAATTGCTTGAACCGAACCGCAAAAAAGTGATTACCAGCGATATTATTTCTATGGCTCATAAGCTCGGGCAGATAACCATTGCAGAGGGGGTTGAAGTCGAAAGCCAGTTGAACTATTTACGAGAGCATCATTGTGACCGGGTGCAAGGGTATTTGATTAGCAGACCTATGGACGAAGGGGCGGCTATGAAATATTTGAAAGACAGGTCTGCATCCAAAAATTAGTTTATTTAGATTTAAAGGTAAATTTACAGGGTGGGGACAGTCCCCCCCTGTAAAAATGAAAGGATGATGGATATGCCGAGATTAGAAGTAGGTCAAGTTATTCCCGAATTCACCGTTCGCACGGCGGACCGCGAAAACCTCTCCCTCCATGCAATGTTAAAAGAGCAAAAGAAAACGGTTCTCTGGGTTTTGCGTTACATTGGCTGCACCACTTGCCGTTATGATGTGGACATTATCTCCAAGAATTACGAGAAATTCCTCGAGAAAAATGCGCAAGTTATCGTTGTCATGCAAAGTGACCCGGCGATTGTGCGTCGTGATTTAGCAGGATTCGATTATCCGGTGCAAATCATTTGTGATCAAGAGCAAGAGATTTACAAAACTTTGGAGATTCCAGCTGCTGCAGACCGTGACCATTTCATTTCAAAATCCATTGGAAATATGGCAAAGTTAGGGGTTCGCATGGCTGTGGTCAAGGCATCGGGCTTCGTGCATGGAGATTATGAGGGTAACGAACAACAACTGCCGGCTCTGTTCATATTGGATGATTCGGGCAATGTTTTACATGCGCACTATGCTGCTCATTTTGTGGATATGCCTTCGCTTGAAGAAGTGCTGGAGTTATTGCCGTAGCGCAAGGCTATCCTGTTGAACAAGGAGGCTGAAAATGAAGTACCGAAAATTAGGGAAAACCGAGATGTTTGCCAGTGAAGTTGGTTTGGGTTGCGAGTATTTTAGCAAAGCGAGCCCCGAGGAAAGCAAAGTGATGATTGACGAGGCCGTAAAAGCCGGGATGAATATCATCGATGTCTTCATGTCAGACCCGGTGGTCCGCAGCAAATTGGGCGACGCGGTGGCTCCGTATCGTGAGAAGATGCTGTTGCAGGGGCATGTGGGAGCGGCATGGGTCAATGGTCAGTATCTGTGTAGCCGTGATCTGGCGGTTTGTAAAGAGTTCGTGGCAGATTTTCTGCATCGCTTTCACACCGATTATATTGATATTGGCATGCTGCACTACATTGATACCGAAGTAGAATGGCAAAAAGCCTTGGATAACGGTATTTTGGACTATATGAACGAGCAGAAGAGGTTGGGCGTGTTCAAGTGTTTGGGTGTGAGCACGCATAATGCGGTGATTGCGCAGACCATGGCCAAGACCGGGTGGTTCGATGTGATCATGTTCAGTGTTAGCCCGTTGTTCGATTTGGTTTTGCCGGAAATCGATACCTTTTTTGAAATGCCGGAAGAGGAAGCGTATCCTACCGAGGTGCGAATCGACCCAGAGCGAATTGCGTTTTATCAGTTGTGCGAAAAAATGGGCATCAGCATCACGGTGATGAAGACGTTGGCCGCCGGGAGTTTGCTCGATGCCTCCGACTCCCCCTTTGGTTCAGCGATGACCGTGCCGCAGTGCATTCAATATGCCTTGGATCGTCCGGGGGTGGCGAGTGCGCTGATTGGTTGTAAGAACGTGGAAGAAGTTCGAGTGGCTGCGTCGTTTGCCGAGGCAAGTGAGGCAGAGCGCGATTATCATGGGATTTTGTCGCAGATTCGAGGGGACCAAGTCAAAGTCTGCATGTATTGCAATCACTGCTTGCCCTGCCCTGTGCATATTGATATTGCTGCCACCACTCGTTTGTTGGATACGGCCAAGAATAAAGGATGGACACCGGAACTGCAGCAAGCCTACGCCGCTTTGAAAGTGAAGGCTTCGGCGTGTATTGCCTGCGGGCATTGCGTGCGCCGCTGCCCCTTTGCCATTGATGTGGTCACCAATATGGAAGAGGCCGTGCAGATGTTTGGGAGAAAGTAAAAAAAACGCCCCGCTCGGTGAGCGGGGCGTTTTTGCGGGGACAGTTCTTACTTGGGGACGGTTCTCTCCCTTTGATTTTTTCCAACAAAATGGAAAAAAACGCGGGGAGAGAACCGTCCCCAACTTAATTTAGTACTCAATACCCGGTTTTGCAGGGAAGCCAGCGTAGAAGTGATGTTTGACTTCGCCCATCTCGGTGACCATGTCGGCCACATCTTTAATCGACTGCGAAGCATAACGTCCGGTGAGCATGAGGTCGGTCTTCTCGGCTTTGCTCTCGATGAGCGCCAGCACTTTTTCCACCGAAATCAGGTCAAAGTCCATGGCCACGTTGATCTCATCTAAGATGACCAAATCATATTCGCCACTTTTGGCAGCTTCTAGGCCCAATGCATACCCGCGTTGGGCTTCTTCAACGTCGATTTCTTCGGGGTTATATTTGTCGACAAAGTTTTCAGTTCCGGTTTGTTCCAGGCGAATCATGGGCAAGTATTTGCGGACTGCTTGCACTTCCCCATAATTAGCATTGCCTTTCATAAACTGGATGATGATCACCTTTTTGTCATGACCGGCTGCGCGCAAAGCCAAGCCGAAGGCAGCGGTGCTTTTTCCTTTGCCGTCACCGGTGTTGACCATGACGATGCCACGTTTACTCATAGATAAGTCTCCTTTTATACTAAGGTGCGAATCAGTTCCGCCAAAATGGCAGTTCGCACGGGTAATTGATCTACAAACAGATATTCATCGCTGGAATGTGCACCGTGACCAACACCCCCCATGCCATCGAGGGTTGTCACGCCTAAAGCCGCGGTGAAGTTACCATCGCTTCCGCCACCGGTACCACCCGGTTCATAAGAAAATCCTACTTCTTGTGCAAAAGCATTGGCCTTCTCATAGAGAGCGACCGCTTTGGGGTTCTTTTCCATGGGTGGGCGGTTGATGCCGCCGGTGATTTCTACTTTGGCTTTACCTACCGGCTGAATGGCCAGAATTTCCTTGACCACTTTCTCGCCTTCGACCATGGTCATCACACGGATGTCCACTTTGGCATAGGCTTCTTCTGCAACCACATTGCTTCGCGTTCCGCCACTAATGACGCCTACATTTAATGTGGTTCCGGTAATGGGGTTATTGAAGGCGTGAATTTTTTGAATGACATAGCTGAGTTCATCAATAGCCGAGATGCCTTCTTCAGGGTTCGAACCTGCATGGCTGGCTTTACCGGTGATCTTGACTGTGAAGCCGCCGGTGCCTTTGCGCCAAATCTTGTAAGCGCCTTTGGGACCGGTGCCCGGTTCGAGCACAAAAACGGTTTTGCTCTGCTTGGCTTCTGCTTCAATATGTTCACGCGAGGTGGTGCTACCCACTTCTTCATCGGAGTTGAAAAGAATAACCACTTTGACTTTGGGTTGGATTTCTAAAGCTTTGAAGGCCTTCATTGCCCAGAGAGAGGCAATGATGCCGGCTTTCATGTCTAAAACGCCGGGGCCGGTGGCTTTGCCGGTAGCTTCGTCAAATCGATAAGGCCTAGTGGCGGTGGTACCTGCCGAAAACACGGTGTCGAAGTGGCAGAGCAGCAGCACCTGGCTATCGCCTTCACCGAACTCCACCTTGAGGTGATTGCCAGCTTTGGCTTGCGGGATGACGGTGGTTTTAGCGCCGAGGTCTTGGAATTTGCTGGCTAGGGTGGTGCTGAAGGTGTCGAGTAAGTCTTTGCGGTCGGAGGGTGACTCCAGGTTGACCATTTCTTCGAGTTCTGCCAACATTTCGGTTTGATGTTGCGTTAACCACTGATTCAGTTCTTTGATCATAATGTGCTCGCCCCTTTCAATTTCTCTTCTCACTTTTCGCGTAAGAGATGATGCAATCCTTCTATGGTTACGATTTCAAGGTGGGGACTGTCCCTACCTTGAAATGTCCTTGAAATAAGGCTTGACAAAGTTTGTAGAATGAATATAATGAGTACCGAAAGCTTAACCAATTAAACTATTTTAGAGGTTAATATTTTTAAGGATTAAAAGAAAGGAGTGATTTGAATTGGCGGAAGAAAGAAACATCTTGGACCCAGAAACCAAATTAGCCCAAGAGTTAACCCGCTCCATTCGTCATTTTAACCGCTGCCATCATCCTGAGGTGATCAACGACAACCTCAAGCCTAAGGAAATGATGCTGCTTCACTATTTGCATCACAAAAAACGCCACGGCCACACCCTGGTCACCCTCTCCTCCATTGGCGAGGAACTCCGTCTCTCTCCTCCCAGCGTCACGCTTTTGCTCAATCCGCTTGAAAAAAACGGATACCTCAAACGCGTCCGTGATTTAGAAGACCGCCGCGTGGTCTTTGCCGAAATCAGCGAAAAGGGCAGCAAAGCCGTCCAGGAACTGTATGAACAATTCCTGCATAACGCCAAAGTCATGGTGAATTTATTAGGCGAAGACGACACCCGCACCTTTATAGACCTCATGAACAAACTCACTCGCCTCTATCGCGCCTACAAAGACGAGCAAAAACAAGAAACGACCGAGTCGTAAAAAGGATGTGTTGCTTTTGAAGCGTATACTCAAGGGGTTTTTACCCTACATGCCCAGTTTCATCATGGTCTGTTTGTTCGTCTTTGGCCGCACCATGGCCGACTTACAGCTGCCCAAACTAATGGCCGATATCGTCAACAACGGCATCGCCGCCGGAGATACCCCGTACATCTTGAAAATCGGCGGAGAAATGTTATTGGTTTCTCTCTTCGGCATGGCCTGCGCCATTGGTACCAGTTATCTTTCCTCCCGCAACGCCATGGGTTTTTCGCGCGACTTGCGTAATAAAACCTTTACCAAAATCGAAAACTTTGGTCAAAGTGAATTCGATACCTTCGGCACCGCGTCCTTAATTACTCGTTCCACCAACGACGTGCGTCAAATGCAAATGTTGCTGATGATGGGACAACGGATGATGTTAGCCGCCCCGATCATGTTCATCGGCGGTATCATCAATGTCTTGCGTACCAACCTCCCCTTAAGCACAATTTTGATTTTCTCCCTCCCCGCCGTCATCCTTTCGGTAACCATGATTGCCGGTCGAGCAACCCCCATGTTTGACATCATGCAAAAACGCTTAGATCGCCTGAACTTAGTTATGCGCGAAGGTTTGTCGGGTGTTCGCGTGGTCCGCGCCTTTATTCGCGATGACTACCAGCAAGAACGTTTCAACAAAGCCAACGAGGATTTAACCGATAACGCTATTCGCGTCAATCGCCTCTTAGCGTTACAATCACCGGTGATGACCATCATTATGAATATCACCATCGTCGCCACACTTTGGTTCGGCAGCCTCTTTATTAACAGTGGCAGCCTGATGATTGGCGACCTCATGGCATTCATCCAATATATCGGTATGATCTTGGGTTCCTTAATGGGCTTGTCCATGATCTTCATCATGTATCCCCGTGCTGCTGTTTCGGCAGACCGTATCAACGAAATCCTCGATACCCAAATCACGGTCGAACAACCGCTCAGTGAGAAAATCATCCCCTTCCCCAAAAACGATGAAGTCACCGTGGCCTTTGACCATGTCACCTTCCGCTACCCAGGCAGTGAAGCTCCGGTCTTACATGACATCTCCTTCACCGCTTCCCCGGGTCAAACCGTAGCCGTGATTGGCGGAACCGGTTCCGGCAAATCCACCGTCGCCCAACTGCTACTACGCTTTTATGATATGGAGTCGGGTAGCATCACCATGAATGGGGTCGACATCCGCAACCTGGATTTATTGAAATTGCGGGAGCGAATCGGCTTTGTTTCTCAAAAAACTTTGCTTTTCACCGGCAGCGTTGCCGATAACATCCGTTATGGCAAAGAAGATGCTACCGATGAAGAAGTCTTAGAGGCCTTAGAAATCGCTCAAGCTGCCAAGTTCGTTCAAGCCATGCCCGACGGCATCCACTCCAACGTCTCGCAAGGTGGCACCAACTTCTCCGGCGGTCAAAAACAACGCCTCTCCATCGCCCGCGCCTTGGTTCGCAAACCTCCGGTCTATGTCTTTGATGACAGTTTTTCCGCTTTGGATTTTAGAACCGATGCCAATTTGCGAAAAGCCATGCAACCCATGACCAAACGATCTACGGTTATCATCATTGCCCAACGCGTTAGCACGATTATGAATTCGGACTTGATCCTAGTCATGAACGAAGGTCGCATTGTCGGCCAGGGCACCCATGAAGACCTCTTAGCCAATTGTAAAGTATACCAGGAAATTTTAGAATCCCAACTTTCGGTCGAGGAATACTCGGTCAAGGCCTTGGGCGGAGAGGCAGGTGCGCAGAATGAGTGAAGAAAAGAAACCGATGGAAAACGCTACAGCCAATGGAGCGAGCAACGGTGAAAAAGAGCGGCTCAATACGCGCGGTGAATTCTCCGGCCGACGAATGGGACCTGGCGGTGGTGGCCCGGGACGCGGTCCTGGCCAGTTCCTACCCGGTGAAAAAGCTAAGGATTTCAAAGGAACCACAGTTCGCTTGGTTCAATACTTACGACCGCACTGGTTTGGCCTGATTTTCATCATCACCGCAACGATTTTTGCAACTTTACTAAACGTTTATGCGCCAAAAGTCGCCGGGCAGGTGACCGATACGATTTTAGATGGCATCAAGGCCAATGGTTTGGGTGGAGTCGATTTTACTGCCGTGCTTTCGATCTTAACCACTTTGCTTATCCTCTATGTTGGAAATGCCGTGCTTTTATATGGACAACACTGGTTAATGACTGGGATTTCACAAAAAATCGTTCGCACCATGCGTGCTGATATCAGTCAGAAACTGACCCGATTGCCCTTAGCCTATTATGACAGCCAGACTCACGGCGAGTTGCTCAGCCGCGCCGTCAACGACGTCGATACCGTCAGCTCCAGCTTACAACAATCTCTGAACCAACTGATCAGTGCCGCCATCACCTTGGTGGGGATTTTGCTGATGATGATTAGCATCAACCCGATGATGACCCTGATCACCCTGATCACCGTTCCCGGGAGTCTGTTGGTCACTCGCATCATCACCAAAAAATCACAACCTTTGTTTATTCAACAGCAACGCTTGATTGGCAATATGAACAGCCATGTGGAAGAAATGTTCACTGGACACCCTGTGATTAAAGCCTATGGACGCGAAGAAGAAAGTATTGATACCTTTAAAGATGTCAATACTAAACTCTACGATGTCAGCATCAAAGCCCAGTTTTTATCGGGGATCATTATGCCACTCTTGAGCTTTATCGGCAACTTAGGCTATGTAGCTGTTTGTCTCTTCGGTGGTTATTTGGCTGTTAAAGGTCAGATCACCATTGGTAAGATCCAGAGCTTCTTGCAGTATATTCGCCAATTCAATCAACCCATTACTCAAACTGCCCAAATTGCCAACGTCATGCAGTCTACCATTGCCGCAGCTGAGCGTGTCTTTGAGTTGTTGGACGAAGAAGAAATGACCGAAGAATCCACCGCGGCCCATTTGCCGGAACCCCTGCAAGGTCATGTGGTAATCGATCACGTGCGTTTTGGATATCGACCCAATGAAACCATTATCAAAGATTTCAGTGTGGATGTAGCACCCGGACAGATGATCGCTATTGTCGGACCCACCGGTGCTGGAAAAACCACCATGGTCAATTTGCTAATGCGCTTCTATGAAGTCGACTCCGGAAAAATCCTGGTCGACGGCGTAGATATTTCCTCAATTCCTAGAGAAGAACTGCGCGACCAATTCGGTATGGTTTTACAAGATACTTGGCTGTATAATGACACGATCATGGCCAATATTGCCTACGGTCGTGCCGGTGCAACCGATGAAGAGGTGGTGGCAGCTGCCAAAGCCGCCTTCGCCGATTACTTCATTCGCACCCTACCAGACGGTTACCAGACAATCCTTAACGAAGAAAGCTCCAATATTTCTCAAGGGCAAAAGCAGCTGTTAACCATTGCCCGTGCTTTTGTCAGCGATCCCAAAATCTTGATTTTGGACGAGGCGACTAGTTCGGTCGATACTCGAACCGAGTTGCTGATCCAAAGTGCCATGGGTAGACTCTTACAAAATCGCACTAGTTTCGTGATTGCTCACCGCTTATCTACCATCAAAGATGCCGATAAGATCTTGGTCATGAACCAAGGTGACATCATTGAACAAGGCACCCATGATGAACTGTTGGCAAAAGGCGGATTCTACTACGATTTGTATCATAGCCAATTCGCTAACCAAAGCATCGATGAAGCCGTTGCTGAGCGTGCCCGTCAACGCGGCGAGGCTGTGCCTCAACCCGGAAACGGAAAAGGATCAGGGCAAGGCAAAGCGATGGGAAAAGGCCCCGGTAAACCCGGCATGAACCCTGTATAACAGGAAACCAAGAAACACCTCGTTTGCTTCAAATCGAACCCTTACGAGGTGTTTCTTATTTGATACTTAGGGTAGTTTCGCAATAGTTGTGTTGACGAAACCGCCAATATCCGTTATAATTTAGTTCTGTTAGCTAAATATATGACAAAGGAAATGATTGCCGTGCCGATAGAGCCCGCTCAAAAAGCTCCCCCACCGGATAAAGAACCGGCAAAGAAGGGTTTCATTAGAGGGATCCTAGAAGGATTGCAAACCCCGGTTCCCGATGATCTCCCTGCGAAAGAAATTTCCTCCAAAGTTATCGCCATTGCATGGCCGGCTTTGGTCGAATCCTTCCTGATCCAGTTGGTCAGCATGGTCAATACCATGATGGTCGGCAGCGTTGGAACCGCAGCCATTGCTGCTATCGGTTATGTTACACAACCTCGTTTCCTGATTCTTGCCGTCTTTCAAGCTTTCAACACCGGAAGCACCGCGCTGATTGCCCGTGCCAAAGGTGCCGGAAATGACAACGATGCCAATACGATCATGCATCAGAGTTTGGTGTTATCGTTCGTCGCTTCTATTGTTTTAGGGTTTCTCGGTTATATCTTCGCGACTCCCATGGTCGTCTTTATGGGAGCCAGTGAGCCCGAGACCATTGCCGGAGCTACCCTTTATATGCGCGTGCTGATGCTCACCTTCCCTGCCAATGCTTTAACCCTGGCGGTCACTGCATGCTTACGCGGAATCGGCCGCACCAAAGTATCGATGACGTATAATATCACCGCCAACGTCGTTAACGTTATTGTGGGCTATATCTTCATCAACGGACATTTCGGTATGCCGGCTTTGGGAATCGCGGGTGCAGCGTTAGGCATGGCGGTAGGCCAAATCGTTTCTTTGCTAATTGCTCTGTATGCTATAATTGCCGGATCCGATATGTTAAAATTGGAATTCAAACGCTTATTCCAAATTCAACCTCGCATTTTAAAAGGCGTGCTGAACATTGGTTCACCGGCTATGTTGGAACAACTCTTCATGCGTTCAGGCCAAATCATGTTCTCGAAAATCGTTGCTTCTCTTGGAACCGATGCTTACGCCACTCACATCATTGCTAACAACATCTTCTCAATGTCCATGATGATCGGCCAATCCTTTGGCATTTCAGCCACATCTCTAATTGGGCAGTCCTTAGGGAAAAAGCGACCGGATCATGGCAAAGCCTATGTCCAGAAGTGTCGCCGATATTCGATGATTTCTTCCATGATCTTAGCAGGCTCTTTCTTCTTCTTTGGCCGTCAACTGGTTGCCATGTATACCACTGAGGCAGCGGTCATTGCTCAAGGTGCCTTGCTTCTGAAAATCGTTGCTGTGATCCAACCCTTACAATCTTCGCAAATGGTGCTCTCCGGTGCTCTTCGTGGAGCCGGCGATACCAAAGCAGTGGCGGTATCTACCTTTACCGGTATCGTAATCGTGCGACCCATTGTGGCATATATAATGGTCTTCATGCTGGGTGCTGGGTTGAACGGTATCTGGCTGGCTATGGTCTTTGATCAGACCATTCGGTCTGCTTACACCATGTGGAGATTTTCTTCCGATAAATGGAAAAACGTTAAGGTGTATTCGTAAAGCAAAAGCTGCAGTCGTTGTTGAAACGCTGCAGCTTTTATATTGGTTTTTCTCTACGATTTGAAGAACTCTAAAATCACTTTTTCCACATCGGCCACTTCTTTTTGGGCAAATTCAATGGCTTCTTTGCTTTGAGAATCTTCGGAAGTGTCATCGAAGGCACCCAACATGAGGAAAAAGACATAGTCGCCTTCTTGTAGCACTTTGGCGGCTTGCACTTTGGCTAAGTTCATGGGGTATTGCATCGATTCTTCCACTAGGAATTTCCGGTATGCGCCAAGCGCTTCGGCTATTTCGTCCCCTTTTCCCTCTTCGGCACGGAAGGCCATGAAGGTGTCGACGTGCATGCTCATCAGTGGGCCTTCGGCGAGAAAGTCTTTGACGAGTTCCGGTTTGACACCGGTGAAGTTTTCCACTTCTTCTGCATCCATAGGTCTATTGGGATAATAATCGTCACCCATCTCTTCCTTAACGGCATCAAGGATATCTTGAAGTGGGATTTCAGGTGTTTTAGGCTGACAACCGCTTAAAAGAGTGAGTACGAGCGTCAAAAGCACGAGAACGCTCAGTTTTGTTTTCAGTTTCATGGGTCTACTCCTTTGTTTTGTTATACCGGAGTAGACGGGCAAGGTTACACTTAGGTTCCGGGAAGACCGGAATCTACAGAATGCGTTGAAAGTATCTGCTCTTTCTTAAAAAAGAAGGAAGCGGCTGAGGTTTTGAGAATACTAAATGGAAAAAGGAGGGGATGGCATGTTTGTAATGCGTGAGATCCGCGATGAAGATATGGGTAAGGTTATTGACCTAAAACTGGAATGTTGGCCGGAAGAATTGGCCGGACAATCGAAAAAAACGCTTCATTGGCAAGAGGAGTATGATTTTTGGTTCAATTGGATGCATACCGGCATAGAGCACGACGATGTAAGAACAGGATTAGGGATATTTGATGCCGCTAACGAATTGCTTGCGGTTGCCTTTGCCAGTTTTGCCGAAACCGAAGATGCAGCAAACGGTATTGAACTAAACGGGTTATGGGTCTCCCCCACGAAACGTGGAACAGGCCTCTCGTTGAAATTGCTTTCACAACTTTTACGTTATTATAGCACTTTGGGCAAGAATGAGGTTGTGGTTTACAATTTTCAGTGCGCTCCTTCGAATGCATATTATAAGAAGTTGGGGGCTACTGTGATGCGAGTCGATACACAATTAGAGGAGAAATTACCCGTAGACGTTTTCCGTTGTGCTCTTGCTACAATGAAAGAACAAGTAGATCTAAGATTGAAAAAACTACGATGACTCTCCATTGACAACACCCTTTAAACCCCGTATACTATGCCGTATGGGAAAGAGGTTCTCCCTTGGCTTTGCCTAAACCGCGATCAACGCTGATGACTTCTGCAAACAACGCAGGGGGCATTGGTGTTTTTTTGCCATAAAGGAGGATTTCTATGTTTATCAGTCTTGCTCTGATCTTTTTGGGAGGCCTTTTATGTGGAGCAATTGCACAGCGACTACGCTTGCCATCGCTTTTTGGCATGTTGCTGTTTGGGATTTTGATCAGTGCTCATGGTTTGAACTTGCTCCCGGAACGCTTCATGGATTTGAGTGCCGATTTAAGAAAGATGGCGCTGGTGATCATCTTGACCAAGGCTGGCTTGTCTTTGAAATTTAACGACCTCAAAAAAGCAGGGTTACCGGCAATTTTGTTGAGTTTTGTGCCGGCTTCGTTTGAAATCGTAGCAGTTTGTTTGGTGGCTCCGCGTTTGTTGGGGATTCCTTTGCAACAGGCATTTCTCATGGGTTGTGTTTTAGCTGCTGTTTCACCGGCTGTGGTTGTGCCGCGCATGGTCAGCCTCATGGAACGAGGGTTGGGTGTAGCCAAGGGGATCCCTCAAATGATCTTAACAGGGGCTTCTTTGGACGATGTATTTGTGATCATCCTGTTCTCTGCCGGCCTTGAAATGCAGCAAGGCGCTACGTTTCAATGGAGCCAATTGGCACAGATCCCGCTTTCGATTGTCAATGGGATCGGCATTGGCGTGCTAGTTGGATATCTGCTGATCTTGATTTTTCGGCACTTTACCTTTCGCAACACGATCAAGCTGTTGCTTTTACTGAGTGTTTCGTTTTTTCTGTTAGAATTTCAAGATGTTTTTGATTGGGTCTTCCCTTTCTCTTCGTATTTGGCGATCATGACCAGTGGTCTGATTATTCGTCGAATGCGACCAGGAACAGCGGTGAAGTTGGCTTCCAAGTATGGCAAGATTTGGGTGGGTGCCGAGGTTTTGTTGTTTGTACTGGTTGGTTCAGTGGTGGATATTCGAGTTTTGCGAAGTGCCGGGTTGCCCATTATGATGACGCTTGTGTTGATTTTACTGGGGCGGACTGTGGGGGTTCTATTGAGTTTGGCCGGTAGTTCGCTCAATAAAAAAGAACGACTGTTCGTCGTTCTTGGCTATTTACCGAAGGCCACTGTGCAAGCCGCCATTGGAGCTATCCCGTTGCAAATGGGATTGCCGGGCGGAGAGATCATTTTGACGGCAGCGGTGTTGGCGATTTTGATCACTGCACCGGTGGGAGCGTTTTTGGTAGATACGACCCAGCAGCGGTTGTTGAAGCAGGAGGTTCGAGGAGCAGCCAATTAAAAGCTTTGCTTACGTTCTTATGCTTCGGTGATACCGATGGGGGCGTCGGGTACGACCCCTTCTTCTTGGTAAATCAAGCGGTTGTAATATACAGCTAGCGAAGAGCTATACAACGGGGCGACATAGAAGATGGCAAGGCCTAAGGAGATTGGTATAAGTAAGAACAACGGGATGAAGCTTAAGTGGAAGTTAAAAAGGTCCATTTTGCGACCGTTTGTTAGCTCTGAACTGCGTCTAAAGGCCTGAAGTACCGGCATATCGGGATGGTCTGCCAAAATATACATGACAAAAATATACTCCAAGGACCAGATAATACCAGGAATAATGAATAAGATGATTCCAAAGCGTATTATGACTTCCCGAAGTAAATAAAACAGAAATGCCGCAGGCAAATGGCGAAAGCCAAAGACAAGCATATCGATGAAAGAGACTTTCTCCTGAGAACGGGTCATATGCAAGTAAAAGCTAACAATCGCCAGAGCAATGCCAGCTGAAACCACACCGGTAATCAAAGAATAAAGCAGTCCCTTGACTGAAAATGTTTCTGATAAGGACCGGCGAAAGATTTCCGTGGGTAGCATCGTTTTCCACTCGTTAATGGAGACATTGTTGTAAAACAGAATGGACGCTAGGCGTTTAATCGCGGAACTAATAACTCCCGTCAATAAGAGAAACAAATTCGCAGAAACAAAGCGCGTTTTGAGGTGCTCCTTTGCTTCGTTTTTGATGACGTCGCTCGAGAAGAATTCCTCCATTTTTTATACCCCTCTCCTGTGTATTCTCGGAAATATTTCACGAACAGAATAACACAGAAAAGAAATAAAATCAAGCGTTTATCGACTCTCTCTCTGCTTTTAGTTCTTGCATCAGTGTAGCATATTCCTGCAGCGCGGGGATGCTATCCGCTTTCAAGCCATAGGTGCCATAAGCGACTTTTTCGAACCATCCGTAGTGATTGGCACGCAGGAAGGAACCGGCTTTTTCGATGCCGGTGAGGTTGCGCAATTCGACCACGCGTTTGGGCTCTTGGTCGAGGAGGTAGGCAGCCAGGAGCAGGGCTTTTTCCCGGTAGACGGTAATCAGCTTGCCGTTGGTGCCTCCTTGGTTGTGGTCGGCGTGTCGTTCGGTAGCCTCTTGTAGCACGGCGCGTCTGGCTTTGGCGTGGCGCGACAAAATTCGTTTACGTTCATAGGGCTTTGGCTCAAAAATTAGCTCTGCAAGTGGCGGGGCTTTTTTCATATGTACCAGAATCAGCCCTAGCTCGAGGCGTTTGAGTAGGTGTTCGTATTCGCGGAAGCCCTTGGAAAAGCGCTGTCGCGGGGTGGGCGCGGGCAGGGCAACATAGACTTTTTCAGCGATTTTTTGGCGTTGGCTAGCCTGCAAAAGGAGTTTGAGGGTGAAGGAAGTTTTTAGTTCAATCACAATCATCTCGTCTTCTTTGAGTGCGACCACGTCCATGTTAGCCACTTCAGCTTTGACATCATAGCCTAAGCTGGTCAACAAGGTTTTGACCGGGGCATATAGTTCTGTTTCCTTCAAATCTTCACCTCCCATAAGGATAGGAGACAGGCCTTTCTCCTCTTTTCGAAATGAACTGTCCCCAATTGGAGGAAAGGGGACAGGCCTCTCCATCTTTTCGAAATGAACTGTCGAATTTCAAGGTGGGGACTGTCCCCAAGTTGAAATTTACAGGGGGGGGACTGTCCCTACCCTGTAAATGGGGTTATAGAGCCGAGGAGGACGGGGTGGGAGGCGCCGGTGGCGGAAGGGAGATTGCCCGGGTTTCCGCACAAGGTTTCATTGGCCAAGATCGCAAAGGCCATAGCCTCTTTGGCATCGCTCGGCACGCCACAATCCTCCGGTCGCAACCAGGTTATGGAAGCAGGACAGCGCTCTTTCAACATCTTGATCAAGGTGCGATTACGCGCCCCTCCCCCGCTGACAATGATTTCGTCTACCGCAAAGCGAGCAAAACACCATTTGTGGTACTGTTCGGCAACGGTTTCGGCCGTTAACGCTGTGCAGGTAGCGAATAAATTTTCCGTCGTCAATCCGCGTTTTTTGGCTCGATTTATAATCTTCTCGGTGTATTGTAACCCGTATCGCTCCCGACCGGTGCTCTTAGGCGGTGGTAATTGAAAATATTCGTCAGCTAAAAGTTCTGACAACAAGATAGCATCTACGCTGCCCTTAGCTGCCACCTCACCGTTGGGGTCATAAGGCAACCCCAGCAACTGCTGTGCAAGAGCATCCAAGACCATATTCCCCGGCCCGCTGTCACCGGCTATAATGCTTTGTTCGCCATGGCACAGCGCAGGAAGCAGGGTGAAATTGGCAATGCCGCCAATATTCTGCAAAATACGCGTCTTCTGCGGGTGCGAAAACAGGATTTGGTCCACATAAGGCACCAAAGGGGCCCCTTGGCCACCGGCTGCCATGTCTCGACTACGAAAATCAGATACCACAGTAGTTTGACAGCGCTCGGCAATCACCGCTGGGGAGCCCAGTTGCAAGGTGGACCGCTGGAGTCGGCAGGCAAAGTCTTCTGCATCCGGAATATGATACACCGTCTGACCATGCGAACCAATCGCATCCACTTCCCGCCCTGTAAGCCCAGCTGCATCTCGCACCGCATTCGCTGCTTCGGCAAATAACTCGCCAATGGCAAAATTAAGTTGACTAATTTGCCGCACATCACTGCTGTTGGGTTGAAAGGCCTTGAAGATCTCCTCACGCAACGCTTCCGGAACCGGATATTCGAGGTATTGGATCAATTCAACCTCAGTCTGCCTGCCAAACCCTCGGATACGGCAAATAGCGGCATCCACCCGGTCTACGGAGGTGCCGCACATAAGGCCAATGATTAGTTTCTGTTCTTTTTGCCGATACACTTCGTGATTCATCTTGACTCCTTAACTCAAAGCCGCAAAAATTGCATTATGCACTAACGCACGGTAGCGTAAAATCCGCTCTTCTTTGCGAGTGGGGTGCACGCGGTTGGTCAACCAAACCACAAAAATCCCTAATTCCGGGTTGATCACCAGCGAAGTTCCGGTGAATCCGGTATGACCAAAGCTGGCATTGGTCGCATAATCCCCCATAAACGATAGAGCGGGTGCCTTCAAATTCCAGCCCAACCCTCGATATTCGGAGGAGATGCGATTCGTGTAATTTTGAATGGAGAGTTGCACTGTTGCCGGTGAAAGCAAGTGGATATTCTTGTAGTCTCCCTGACCGAGCCACATTTGGGCAAAGCGAGCCAACTCCTTGGCATTACTGAACATTCCAGCATTACCACTGATTCCCCCTTGGCAACGCGCATTTTCATCGTGCACCACTCCCCAGCAGAGCTGATTGTCCCAATCACTTTGTTCGGTGGGAGCGACCCGTTTTTTGGGAAAATGGGGGTTAAAACCACTTTCTCCTAATTCCAAGGGTTGGAAGAGGTTTTCCTTCAGATATTCCGGTAAACTTCGCTCGGCAATTTGCTCTAAAGCCTGTGCCAGGCTGATGTAGCCCAAACAACTATAGGCTACTTCTTCTCCAGGCAGACTCTGAATGGGGGATTCTACAATCGCTTCCAGCATTTCTTGTGGGTTATGACAAATCTGAAAGAACTCATCATGCGGTTTAAGACCGGACGTATGGGTCATGAGATGACGCATACGAATCTCGGTTTTATCTTGGCGCATATAAGATGGAAGGAATCGGCTGACCGGATCATCTAAACGATACGCTCCCTTTTCCAACAAATGCAATGCCATATAAGTGGTAAAAATTTTGGTCAAGGAAGCCAGATCATAAATGGTTTCCCGATCTACCGGGCTGCCTCCATCCAAAGGGGTGGTGACTCCCTTGGCGTGGAAAACCACCTGGTTCTGATTGCCTACGGCCAAAACCCCACCCGGAGCGGCACCTTCATCAATCGCTCGGTCCGCCACCTGAAAGGCTTGTGAAAGACGATCCTCCAGTTCCATGGTACTCAGCACATTTTTATGAAATTCGATTTTCATCTGCTTCACGACCTTTCTACTAGATGTTCAATGGCGAGACGGACGTTCCAATGGGCTTTCTCTAGAGCTTCTTGCGCAACTTCACGGGTGGAGTCGGTTGCCAACATCGTCATCCGAACTGCCCGATCTACGAGTTTTTTATTGGTTGGGCGTAGGTCGACCATGAAATTGGAGTAGACCTTGCCCTGTAAAACAAACGCAGTGGTAGTAAGCATATTTAACACTTGTTTTTGAGCAGAACCGGCTTTTAGGCGACTGGAGCCGGTCAGAATCTCCGGACCTACCACCGGAACAATGGCGTGATCCACCATCGGAATCAACGGAGCATCCGGATTACAACAGATCAAAACCGTCGCGGCTCCTCTTGCTTTCGCTTCTTCTAATACACCGCGCACATAGGGCGTTCGCCCTGAGGCAGCTAAACCCACCACGACATCGGTGGCATTAATATTGCTGCTTCGAACATCGGCTCGACCCTGCTCCGGATCATCTTCGGCCGATTCTACCGCCGAACGCAACGCTTTATCCCCTCCGGCAATCACACCTTGTACCTGCTCGGGTGAAACCCCAAAAGTGGGTGGGCATTCCGAGGCATCGAGCACCCCAAAACGCCCACTGGTGCCGGCACCAAAATAGAAGAGCCTGCCACCTTGGGAGAAGGCGTACGCAATACGTTGTGCCACCTGCGCGATTATAGGCAATTGGCTTGCCACCGCTTTTTGGACCAGAAGTTCTTCTTCGTTCATCAGCTGGACGATTTCCCAAGCGGACATCTGGTCTAACTGCATAGACTTAGGGTTGCGCTGCTCGGTGATTGGTAGTTTAACTTCCATAGACGGACCGATGCAACTCTTCTAAGACCTCTTCCGGTAAACGCCCGTGGTATTCTTGCAAAGCCGAGAGCAAGGCTCCGATCACAGGATGATAGATGGGTGCACCTACGTAAGCACCCGGTGCCACTTTTTGGATTAGTTCTTCTAAACCGAGGGTCCAGGAGGTATCTTGGCTGAAGCCTCCTCCCACCAGCGCGACCGGGAAATGATCGTCTTGCATTTTTAAATTGCGGATCACGGCATTCGCGGCCAAGGCCAGTTCATGCGTGGCTTCTTCTAAAATAGCAAGCGCTACTTGATCGCCTAAGGCTGCCGCTCGTTTAACTAAAATCGATAAGGCGGCAATGTGCGGCCGTTGTGTTTCTTCGCGGTAGGCTTTGGACGCCAATTGTTGATGATGTTCCACACCCCATTCGGCAAAAATGCTTTCCGTGAGCATGGTTTTAGGACCTCTGCCGTCTGCTTCGCGCATAACCGCCATCAGAGCTTTGCGGCCAATATCGTAGCCGCCGCCTTCATCGCCGATTAAGGGCCCCCAGCCACCAGACCGAGCGGTCTGATTCTCTTTGTTGCGACCGTAGATCATCGAGCCCGTGCCGCTGATAATGACCACACCCGGTTGTGCAACAGTTGCGCCGGTCATGGCGATGATGCCATCATTTTCTAAAATCAGGGTCCGATATGCCGGAGCAAACTCCGATAACGCCTGGCGCATGATAACGCGGTCCTCTTCACGTCCAACGCCGGCCAATCCAAAGTAGCCCACTTCAACATCCTGGACCGATAAGTTTGCTGCCGCGAACGCACCATTAATCGCTGCTCGCAACGATTCTTTTGCAATATGGAGCCCGGCAATGCGATAATTACCCGAACCGCCTTCGCCGTAGCCCAGGACTTTTCCGCCCGTAGTTGCTAAGACGGCTCTGGTGCGTGTACCACCGCCATCGATTCCCAATAAATATCGTTCTGCCATTGAATATCACTCCTTGCGTAATACGATTCGACCGCCGAAACCAATCGCCCAAACCTTACCGTCTTCACGAGCATGGAAACGCACTTCGCTGGGCACCATTTTGGTGGGTGCCAGGGCTAAGGTGGGAAGCACGGTGCGCAAAGCCATCTCTTCACCGGCTGCTGTAAGCCAGAGTTCGCCTTCTTTTAGGCTGATGACGAAGACACCGCCTTCACCGGAAGCAAAGGTGCCACAAGCGGCTTGTTTTTGTTGATCGGTCCAAGCAACATCTTTGAAGTTGTGGATCGGCTCTAAGGGGCTGTGGCCGTTACAGAGCTTGATCATCGCCTTGGCAATAGATGACACAGGCATGCCGGAGGTGTTGCTTAAGACGACCACACCTAAGCCCAGATCATAAGACCAAAGGATGTTGGTAGCGACGCCTGTGAGACTACCGCCATGACCGGCCACAGTGATGTCATCCATATTGAAGGTTTGTAAGCCGAAGCCATAGCCAACCTGGTGGCTGTAGGGCATATGGTATTTTTGCATTTTGCGAATCCCGGTGTAGCTCAAGAGGCGGCCACCCTGGTAGCGCCCGTTGTTTAACCACATGGTGATGTAGCGTTCCATATCGGCCAGGGTCGATTTTAAGGAGCCGCCGCCCATCATCATGAATTGGTTGTCCAGCCAGTCGTGGGTTGCTTTGACACCCTCTTTGGCAGGTGAATACAGGGTGTTGGCGTTGTTATCTTCGAGCGGCTTTTTGAAGCTGAAGGTGGTTCGCTGCATTTGCAAAGGAGCAATGATGTGTTTTTCCACATAGGCGGAGTAGGTTTCCTCGCCACCATAAATGCGAATGATCTCTGACAACATGGCAAAGCAGTCATTGGAATAGCTCAAATATTCGCCGGGTTCGCCCAAGAAGACCGGAATCTCGCCCAATCTTTTCAGTAAGCGTTTGGCGCCTTCCGTGGCGATGGTTACGGAATAGGCGTAGTCTTGGCGCTCGGCTTCGGGTATTTCAAGCTCGGGTGCGATTTTACTGATCAGCAAACGGGGTTGGGGTGGGAAACCGGCGCTGTGGCAAAGCAGGTTCCACAAGCGCGGCATATGACGATTGGGATATACAAAATCGGGTAGATAGCGATTGACGGGAGCATCCAAATCCAAGATCCCCTGCTCCACCAACTGCATGGTAGCTAGGGCGGTGAAGGATTTGGTGATCGAAGCTAAGCCAAAGAGGGTGTCGGCATCCAAGGTTTTCTTCTGCTCCACATCGCGGAAACCGAAAAACTGACGATACTGCGGCTCGCCTTTGCTGTTGACAATGGAAACGGCGACACCTTGGCCCTGGTAGCCATCCATATATTCTCGAATGCGTTGTTCCAGTTCTTGGATGTGTTGTGGATTCAGTTGCATGGGATCACTCCTCATCATTTATTTGAAAGTTCTATGTATATTTTCGTAAAAGGTAGGGCGTTTTCCTTTCGGGACGCGTAGTTTTAGGGGCAAAAGTGTTGCGGGTCTTGGGCATACCTGACGGCCGCTTCAACCGCAAGACGCACGCTCTCCGACATGCTCAGTTCTTGCACGCCGACAAAATGATGGCAGCATTTGTTGAGTGGGATTAATATTTTCATGGCTTTGGCACTGCCAATCGCGACTGCCATGGCTGGGGTGATTTCCCCCAAAAGCGAATTGGCCATGATAATGCCACTGGGGCCTAGGATTAGATCGGCCGTTGGGCTTAAATAGACTACTGGGTTTTCTCCGGTTGCACCGCTTTGCGCTCCGGCGCGTAACATAGCGGCCGTTGCAATGCTGTTGCTGCCCACGCCTAGTACCTCTGCTTCGGGCAGGCGTTGGCGCAGTTGCTCCACCAGAAGCGCACCCAATTTCCCCCCTTGCCCGTCAATCACCAAAATTCTCATATCCTTCTCCTCCTTTTTTACAGGGTGGGGACTGTCCCCAGGTTGTAAATTTCAAGGTGGGGACTGTCCCTACCTTGAAAAAAACCGCCTAAGAGCGTTGCTCATAGGCGGTTGCTGTTTTGTTACACGAACAGTAGGGTGTAGATCAAGGTCGATGCCGCTACTGTCAGCCAGGTTAACCCGCCTAATAAGATGGGTTTCAACCCCTTGCTGATAATATCCTTCAACTTAATCTTGTAGCCTACGCCTACCAAGGCCATAGTGATAAAAAACTTGTTGCCCTTGCTCAACCAAGGTGCGATTGACGCAGGGATTAGGCCAAAGGTCTTAGCCAGCGCCAGTGCCAGGAAGCCTAAAACGAAATAAGGGAAGCACTTCAGCACTTGGTCCTTCATTGACAAATTGCAGCTTTCTTCTAAATCGGTGCGGCGCAACATCCAGACCACGCCTCCCATCGCCACAAAGATGAGCATGGTGGTGCGCACTAATTTGACGATTACCGCTAATTGTCCGCCGGTCATACCGGCTAACCCCACCGCGCCTTGCATGAGACCGTCGTAAGTCACTCCAGCCGCGGTCACGCTGGCGGTATCACTGATTGCCAAGCCGCCCAAATAACCGAATTGTTCAATACTCAGTTGCAACGCCACCGCCGCATAAGGCCACATCATGGCAGCGAAGATATCGAAGAAAAAGATAGCAGCCATGGCGTAGGCAAACTCCTCTTCGTTGGCCTTAATAATGGAAGTTAATGTTGCGATTGCGGTTCCACCACAAATAGCGGTGCCGCCTCCCACCAAAACCCTGGTATTGGTCGAAGTCTTCAAGCGCTTGCCAAAGAACAACGCCGCCGTGATCGAGAGGATGATATTGAAGATGATCAACGGCAATGCCTGTATGCCACTTCCCATAATAGAAGCAAAACTCAAGGTTCCACCTGCTAAGATGATCCCGAATTTCAAAAGCGTTCCCGAAGCATACTTGGTTCCCTTCTGGATTTCCTTGGACACCGGCCAAAGATTGGAGATGACGATGCCTAACAAAAGTCCCAACATGGGTGCTCCAACGTAATGCTGAAACCCAGCGAGCCAGGTTGAAAGTACTGCCACCACAACACATATCAAGAGACCTATAATCATGATTTTCCACCTTCAGTATGTTATTTCCGGTCATTTGGCCGGTCATTTCCCCTGTTTGGGCAATGAACTTGTCTCTACCTATTCCCTTTTGCCTAAGAAGTCTCCTTCTCATAGCAACAGCAAGAAACAGTCGGTTTACGGATTTGATTTTGATTAAATCAGTGGGATTTGTAGGCTATTTCTCTGAAACGTGCCGTTAACAGACAGTTTGCTACCCAATTAAAAGGTCCCAGCCGAAAAGTCAAGGTTTGGCACTGAAATCCCTCAGCTGCTCAATTGTGTTTTTCGTCGGATTATGGTAGAATATAGGAAGCATTTCAACAACGCTTTTGAACGAGAGGAGTTTCACCATGAGCTTTTTACTGAACAGTATCATGGCCGTCACCTGGCAACAACTGGTGATGTTCGCCGTGGGAGGGGTCTTGATCTACCTGGCCATTGCAAAAGACTATGAACCGTCGTTGCTCTTGCCCATGGGATTTGGTGCCATTTTGGTCAACTTACCCTTTTCCGGAGTTCTAAATCAGGTGATCCCGGGCATCGGCGAAAGCCACGGTATCATCCAATGGCTCTTCGAGAGCTTGATTGAAGCTTCCGAAGCACTACCGCTTCTTTTGTTTATCGGCATCGGAGCTATGATCGACTTCGGCCCCTTGCTCTCTAATCCGCGCCTGCTGCTCTTCGGTGCTGCAGCACAATTCGGAATCTTCATCACCATTACTTTTGCAGTCTTGTTGGGCTTTGGCTTAAAAGACGCCGCCGCCATTGGTATCATCGGTGCGGCCGATGGACCCACTTCGATTTTGGTCTCGCAAGTCTTAAAATCGGCCTATATTGGCCCGATCGCAGTGGCTGCTTACTCCTATATGGCGCTGGTGCCGATCATTCAGCCCTTCGCTATCCGTTTAGTCACATCCAAACGCGAACGTCAAATTCGTATGTCCTATAATCCAGCTAGCGTTAGTCACAAAACCCGCATCATCTTCCCGATTGCAGTCACCTTGGTCGCCGGTTTCATCGCTCCCATGTCGGTTTCCTTAGTCGGCTTCCTGATGTTCGGCAACCTGATCCGCGAGTGTGGGGTCTTGAATCGTTTGTCTGAAACCGCTCAAAACGCCTTAGCCAACTTGATCACCCTGCTTTTGGGTATCACGATTTCCTTCAGTATGGTCGCCGACCGCTTTGTCTCAGTCGATACCCTCTTGATCATGGCGCTCGGCTTAGTCGCGTTCGTCTTCGACACCATCGCCGGTGTTTTATTCGCCAAGTTCCTCAACTTGTTTGTCAAAGAAAAATTCAACCCGATGATTGGGGCTGCCGGCATTTCTGCGTTCCCCATGTCTGCACGGGTCGTGGCCAAAATGGCGTTGAAAGAAGACAATCAAAACCACTTGCTCATGCACGCAGCCGGTGCTAACGTAGCCGGACAAATCGCCAGTGTCTTAGCCGGCGGAATGATTCTTTATTTAGTTCCCCTCATGCTCTAAGGAGCACAACGAAAAGGAGTGATTCACATGTTTGGCGAACAAACTCTCATAGATTTAACCAAATCCTTGATTCTCATGGGCCAGGGCATGGCGGGAATCTTTATTGGTATCATCCTGATCATGCTCATCGTTTTAGGGCTCAGCAAATGGACGGCCGAAAAGGCAAATTAATCTTGGTATGAACACCATGAAAAAGGGATAGTGGCGACGCTGCTGTCCTTTTTTGTTTGCGGCAGCGTATCACCATCCCCTTGAAATGGGTATCTGGCAAGAATATCGGACAATAAGAAGGAGCAAACCACGTAGTCAGCGAATTATCTTGGCTATTCACCGAAAGTAGATACAACAAAGGAGTTTGACGCTATGCTTTGGAACGGTAAAGGATTGACTATTGGAAACTTAACATCAAAATTACCCATTGTGCAAGGTGGCATGGGCATCGGCATCTCTTTAAGCGGGCTGGCTGCTGCGGTAGCTAACGCTGGGGGGATCGGAGTGATTTCAGCTGCCGGTATTGGCATGATGGAAAAGGATTATACCAGCAATTTCCTCGAGGCTAACTTACGTGCATTACGAGCAGAGATTCAAAAAGCCCGGAGCATGACGAAGGGGATTTTGGGCGTCAATATTATGGTGGCCATGAATCATTTTGCCGAAATCGTCAATACCGTGATCGAAGAAAAAATTGATATCATCTTTGTGGGTGCCGGCATTCCTCTAACACTGCCTTCCCATTTGACGCCGGGTTCCACGACCAAGTTGGTTCCAATTGTTTCTTCCGCCAAAGCCGCTGCCTTGATTGCCAAGCGCTGGCTCGATAAATATCAATATGCCCCTGACGCCTTTGTGGTAGAAGGGCCAATGGCAGGCGGGCACTTGGGCTTTCGCGAAGAGCAGCTTACCCATCCTGATTACCAATTAGAGAAAATCGTGGTGGATGTGGTTGCTGAAGTCAAGAAGATTGAGGAAGCTTCCGGGAAAACCATTCCGGTGATTGCCGGAGGCGGTGTGTATACCGGGGCCGATATTTATAAGCTGATCCAATTGGGTGCATCCGGTGTGCAAATGGCGACTCGCTTTGTGACGACCCATGAATGCGACGCCTCCGATGCGTTCAAGCAGACCTACATTAATTGCACAGAAGAAGATATTGTGATCATCAAAAGCCCAGTGGGAATGCCGGGAAGAGCGATCTGCAATGACTTCGTGCGTGACGTTAATGCCGGCAACAAGCGGCCGTATGTCTGCCCGTATCATTGCATCATAACCTGTAAAGAAGACTCCAGCCCCTACTGCATCACCTTGGCGCTAATGAATGCCAAGCGCGGCAGATTGGAACATGGCTTTGCCTTTGCTGGTGCTAACGCCTACCGAGCCGACAAAATCATCTCGGTGCAAGAGCTAATGGACACCTTAACCCAAGAATACAACGCTGCAGTAGAAGCGAACGCTTAAGCTTTCGTCAAGTCCAAATACCAGATCAGCTGCACTTCGTGACGCAGCTCAGGCTCCGAATAATACGCATACTCATCAATCATCCCTAATTCGGCCCCCTGCTTTCGGTAAAACCGGCAAGCACGGGGGTTATTGTTTTGGCATTCGATCTTCATTTGCACATAGCCCTTTGCCTTAGACCACTCCACCGCTCTGTTGAACAAGCTTTGACCCACACCTTGACTTTGATACCGCTCATCCACCCGGATATCCCAGAGCACGCTCAGATCGTTTCGCCCAGCCAACATACGCATTCCCGGCGTTTCGGCAGCCACCATGACACCACCGATAGGTGACTCGCCGTCGAAGGCCATGAAAAACGCCCAATGAGAGATATTGAAGTGGTCAGCTAACTCTGTTGCTCGCTCGTAAGTAGCCAAATCTTTAACAAACGGCTCCACAGCAACTTCGTTGAAGCGGATGCCACCCAGTCCACCGTCGATCTTCTCCACTTCAAGAATACTTGAGCCCCGCACCAGCATGGGAATTTGGTCATACAATCCAAAATACGAAGCATCCACTTGGCTATACCGTATCATCTCGTTCCTCCACCTTTCATTTCGCACCGGGGTCAGACCCCTCGTGCGAAGTATTTACAACCAGGGGTCTGACCCCGGTGCGAAATCCTACAACATTGTAATCTTCTTCCCCTCGCAAACCAACAACCCATCCTCCTGCATCTTGGCGATTTCGCGGCTGATCGAGGTCCGTTGCACCCCCATCCGCCCCGCCAACTCTGTTTTGCTGATCTGCAGCGTGAACGTGTGCCCATCGCACTTCAAGGTCTCGCGCTTGAAATACCGCAACAAATTCTCGCGAATCGTCGTCTTGACCTGGTCCCGAATCGTGTTCCCCAAATACAGAGAATTCTGCGAATTCATCTCCAAAAACGTTCTCAAAAACGATGGACTCTCGGTCATCAGCTTAAACAAACGTTCTCGCTTGATCTCCAGCAACACCACATCGCTACGTGCAGAAACCGTCATAGGATACCACGGCTTCTTTGAGAAAACAATATTCCCCGCCAACTGATCTCCTTCAATCAAGGTGGACACCACCAGAAAATTCCCGGATTCATCGATTCTTTCCACCGCCACTTTCCCCTGGGCAATGATCTCCCAATTGTGACAGCGCTCGCCTTCTAAATGAATCACCGTGCCTTTTTTATATTCCCGCCACTTGAATTCGCCCAGCCGAAACGCTTCTTCAATCTGCAATTCTTCCGGCAAAGACATCAAGGCAACCTTATACTGTTGTTCCAAACTTTTTCACCTCCGTTACCAATGTAACACTTTTTCGCTAAGCATACCATTATAATAAAGAAAATGCAACTGCACAATCAAACATAGAGGTGAAACTTTTGAAAACTGCAACCACACTCCTGCGCACCGTTGCCCTTGCACTCTTCTTATTTTTGGTCACTCGAGGGAAAATGAACCTTTGGTTGATAATCTTCGCAATCAGTTTACTGGCTGCCCTCTTCTTTGGCAGAATCTATTGCGGTTACCTTTGCCCCATGAACACGGTTATGGGACCTGCCCAATGGCTCTCGAAACGTCTCGGTTGGCAAGCTAAAACTGCTCCAAAATGGATGCAAAACCGATACCTCCCCTGGCTGGCACTCATCCTCAGCCTTGCAAGCATGATCCTTGGCCAAAAGGTACTCCACAAAAACATCCCTGTCCTACTGCTCTGGTTGGCCGCTTCCTTCCTGATAACCCTGCGCTACCACCCCGCTGTATTTCATAACCTGATCTGTCCCTTTGGTGCCTTGCAAAAGATAGCCGGCCGTTCACCGCGCTTGGCAAAATTCGTGCACACTGACCGTTGCATCGGATGCAAAAAATGCGAAACCGTTTGCCCCTCCGAAGCCATTGCCGTCACCAGCAAAAAAGCCTTTATCACCACCGAGCGCTGCCATCAATGCCAAAACTGTAGCAGTGTTTGCCCTACCGGTGCTATCCGATATACCCAAAAAACTCCATAAATGCCTCCGTGGCAACAAACAACCCCCAAATAGCGAAAATGACTTCAACAATCGTTTTCGCTATTTGGGGGTTTACGTGTATGTTAAGTACGAGTATTTTAGGTATTAGAAACGTTGAGTTCTTTGCGAACCTTTTCCGAAAATCTGAATCATCGGTCTTCTTTTACAGAGTTTTCTAAAGATTCACTTTATTACAAATATATCGATAAAAGAACTGTGTTTACACAAATGAATCTAAAACAAACCTAAAACCCGATTTAAATCGTTTGCTTTTCCTCTTATGCACTCGAGTTTTAAACCGCTACTGTATTATTCCGTTACCTAGCGTTCGTGTCATTAAGTTTATGTGTTCCTCACCCTTTTCATCTTTGAAGGTCATTATTCTTTCATGAAGAAAGTAGTTTGTAACTAATGAGAACTAAGGTCATTGATCCGATTTGAAAACATCAAAGGGAATAGTACACTTACCTTAAACAATGTCACCCTAAGGGGAGGGGATTCCAATGAAGCATATTCCTGAAACAATACCAAAGAAAAAATGTTCTATACTATTAAAAAAAAGCCACTTACAAGCAACTGCAGTTTTACTTATTCTCTCTTGTATTGCGGTTATCATCCACACTCATCTAAAAAACATTACCAAGCAAAAGGAAATCAACACCTATCTTATTCCTTTCTGTAATAGTATCAAAGGTGTTATAGGTAATCTCGATTACATAGTAAGCAATCCTGCAGGAGACCTTGATGCATCATTCAGTGGAGTATCAGTCTATTTTGAAATGACTCTCCAATCCTTGGTGGGGTTAAAGAGTTTTTATGGATACAATGATTATGAAATGACGAATATCGACACTAAAATGAAGAACATACGAAGTTGTTTTTCATCTATGTCTGATAAATATCTCTCAGGCATAACCCCGCACCACGAGGATATTGAGTATTTGTCCTTAATGCATAATGCGTTTAATACGTTGCTAAAAGCAATACAAAAGGAAGATGGATCAATTCGGAAAGAAGCGTGGAAAAAAGACTTGTTTTCAGATAAGATTGAAGACTTATTTACCGTTCTATTTACGAACTAGATACTAGCGAGGTCCTAATAATCATAACTTTGACAACCACAAAAAGTTCATCCCCATAAATGCCTCTGTGGCAACAAACAACCCCCAAATAGCGAAAACGACTTCAACAATCGTTTTCGCTATTTGGGGGTTTACGTGTATGTTAAGTATGTGTATTTTAGGTATTAGAAACGTTGAGTTCTTTGCGAACCTTCTCCGAATCTACATCTTCCAAACTCAAAATAATCGCCTTGGCAGGACACAACTTCACTGAAGCCTGCAAGGCCACAATGGCATCCTCATCCTCCGGCATTTTTCGAACTACGGCTTTATTCCCGGTCATCTCATAATACTCAGGGAACCGTTTGACGCACAAGCCACAGCCAATACAATAATCTTCATTTATTTGCAGCACGCCCTGGTCACTCGCATCCGCCGGCATATCCTCTTTTTTAACGATTACGGCTACCATATGAGCCATAACAAAAATCGCGATCACCGTTAGGACCCACCGGATAACCATGAAGTTCACACCGAGAAACTTGGCTTCATTGGCTAACATCGGCACCTTAATCACAGCCCAGGCACTTAAAATAATCACAATATTCGATATACTTGCACCTTTTTTCAGCAAAGACTTGCCAATGGGAAAAGCGGCATAAACCGGACCTGCCGAAATACTGCCCAGCAACAACGCCAATAAATTTCCCTTGATGCCGGAATTCTTACCGAACCCACGTATGATCATCTCTTTGGGAACCAATGCCTCAATCACCACGGTCAGTAAGAAGATCACCGGCAGCACCTGCATCATTTCCACCAAATAATAGACACTGTTCCCCACCGATTTCATCGCTTTATCGGGAGAAAACAGGAACAGCGCCGCATAAACCGAGATCACAAACAAGGGTAACTTATTTTTCTTTAGAATTTCTACGGCCTTCATAGAATCACCCCCATGGTCAATGCAATAACAATGGCAAACCCAAAGCTCATCAGATTTCTGGTCAGCGCAAACTTGGTGCCGAATTCTTTCTTCTCGAGCGGGAAGGTGACAATGCCGACCATGGTCAAAGTGGTCAGAAAAGCTACAGCCGGAACAATGCTCGCGCCAACGGTCACCAGAGACCCGACCAACGGAAACGCCACAAAGGCCGGAATCAAGGTAATGCTGCCAACAATGGCCGCTACCACCGTAGAAGTTAGAGTGTTGGCCGAACCCAAAACTTGTTTAATCGTTTCCGGTGGGATCAAGGTCAGCACCAAACCAATGATAAAAATGATAGCGACAATTTCGCCGAGCATGTTGCCCATCATCCCTTTCGACTTTTTCATCGCCTCAAAGGTTTTTTTCTTATCCTTGACCAGCGAAATCACGGTCAGAATGATTGCAATGACCCAAAACAGAACTGTAAAAATATCCATAAATGCCCTCCTTCACATGATTGTTCCACTATAACAAGAATCAAAAGAAAAAGGTGTTACTTTGGTAACACCTTGAAAACCTATTCATTTAGATCATCTCGAACATGGCCTGAGCATAGCTTTTGATATCGTTAGGATTTATCATTTGGTATTTTTCTTTCACAGCATGAAAGTAACTTCCGATGAGTTCTTTCTGTATCCTCCTGTTCGAAGCCGCTTCTAAAGGTAAATTCCCCCTTGTCTCCAACCACGGGGCTTCTGAATGCGTAAACATCTCGAGAACTTTGCCACTGTAGCAACATACATTTTTAATAACACTGTCCATAATTGCCTTCTCTGTCGATGGGAATCCTGAAAAATCAACCGGAACTTTCTTTTTTATAGGGTCATAACGATAAACCCGATATTTTTCAAAAATCTCACGATAAACCGGACCATGAACCCATGCCTCACAATCTTCACTGAAAGGAAACTCACCATAGAATGCATAGTGGAAACCTTGTATATAATATAAGGCTTTTTGCAGTGCCAGTGGCGTTACATCTTCACACTGCTCTAGAAGATACTCAACTGTATGTTCGATTTTTCTTATCTCTAATTCACTAAATCCCAGAATAGTATTTACCGCTTTCTTGCTTTTCTCATACGCTTTGGTTGATCTCAAGTTCTCCTTATTCCTTTCCAGAATTTCCGAAAAGTAGTGGGGATCCTGGTAAATTTCCTGAAGTGTTTTTGAATATTGCTGAGTCGGAATATCTCCCTCGAAGTAACGAGAAAATGTCTGCTCACCCCAACCGAGCAAAAGAGAAAGTGGTCGTTTACCTATTGCATACTTATCTGGAATTGCTCTAATGATCTCAAGTGGAACAATATCATTCTTCTTTCTGAAAGCATCGTATAATACTTTCAGGTTGTCATCATGAATCTCCGGTAGAAAAATCTCCGCTCCGCATTCTTCACAATGTGCTTCTTTTCCAAAATAACTGTACTTTTCTCCACGAATACTACCTTCCATACTAACTTCATGAATAGTATACCCTACATCTCTTCTGCATTCTGCACAAAAAGCTCTCATTTTATCCATTTCGATGCCTCCTTCCGCTTCTGCTTTACCTAAACAGATAATTAGTCGCTTTATTTCTTTTATGAAACGAAATCACCACTACTCTTGAACCGGATGGTAAGTCTAGCAGATTGAACTTGATGTAAACATCAACAATCTCTTCCTCATCATCCGGATTATATAACTTCACCTGCGGAGCAAAAACATATAGGATTTCATGTTCGAATCCGGTTTTTGTATTGCGCAATGTATGACAAAAATCTTCTGCCAGTAACTGCAAAAGGATAGATTTAAGTTTATCGCTTCGAATATTATATTCGTTGACGAAATCGTTATTCTCTTTCCTGTTTTCATTGAGGGCTACCGTGTAATGATTACTTGTAACACAGCTTTTTATCTTTGCGAGAACAGCACCAATCTGGTCTCGTGAATGATTCTGATTGTAATAGAGATCCACTGCATCACCTCTTTTGATACAATAGTACACTATTTATAGCTATTTGTCAAGATTATTGTATCAATTAGTTCTAATTTTGGAAAACCTCCTTGACAGCTTCGAGCAAGTAACCATATAATCATACTACGATGATGGCGAATCACACAATTCACAAATAATCCGTGATTCAGATTTATAGAAGGAGGTAATTGCATGCAAATCTTTTTAACTAAAAAACTCATCGATGCCACGGGGATCAAGGTAGAACCCGCAAATGACGCCGTCCATCTCCTATTTTGTTGGACCGTCAATTGGACAAAAGTCTGGGATAACAAACGCACGGAAGACATGCTCGTCATGGTGAACAACGACAACCGATTTACTGTCGCTATTTACCAAGTCAAGCGGAAAGATCTGAAAAATCTTGAAAAAATTCTACGTGAGGCTCTTATAAACACACTTCGCTACTTGAATATAAACCCGGAAATCATTGAGGATTACATGCAAATGGCAGGTGCTATTCATTTCTCTAAGAATCACGACAGAACTTCTGCTGCTTGGCTGACCAGAACCGGCATAGAGTGTTCTTTCACGGTCGGCAGGAGATATAACGGTGTTGCCAAAATGTTTAATGACACCGTCGGTGCTACTTATAATTATAACATTGTCAACTCATCTGGGAAAACCGGGAAAGCGTTCGTACCCATAACAGAAATGTTCACGTCTTTAGCACAACTAACCAGCAAACCACTTTATCGATACCGCGCCATGGAACTTGAAGTCACACTTGATTTAAAGATTTACCAAGCGAAGCGCCGAATCCTAGTTCCAGCCGATATTGAGTTACAGAAATTGCACAAGGTGTTACAGCATGCATTTTCATGGCGAGATCAGCACCTTTATGATTTTATTTTTTTTATCGCGAATCAACCCTCTTCGGTTAAGCGGCTAGTTCCAGATGAAGAATCACTGGCCTACGACGAAAGAGCTATTGCTATGGGAAATCACACCTTGACAGAATATTTGAAAGAAAATGTGAAAGCACGTTATACCTACGATTTTGGGGATGACTGGATTCACGAAATTTGTATTATGAGAATAATAGAAGATTGTGATCAAGAATCGCCCTACCTCTTGGAAGCAAGCGGGCAAACCCCACCTGAAGACGTTGGTGGTATAGATGGATATTTGCAATTCCGCGAAATCATGCTTAACCCCAAGCACCCGGAATATGCGGAAATGCAAAGGTGGGCCAGTTATTGGCAGACAGAACTAAGCGAGTGGTACAGCCACCCACGCCCGCTCCATTTCTAACTAAACTAAAACTCCGAGATTTCAAGGTGGGGACTGTCCCTACCTTGAAATCTCGGAGTCTTTTTTCTTCAAAAAAATAGCGAATCTCCCTCTTGACACTATCGTGTTAGTGTGTTAGATTAGTAATACACTAACACGATACGAAAGGAGCTACGATATGTATAAATTTCAAGATGGCATTCCGATTTATACGCAGATCTCCGGCGAACTAAAAAGCCGCGTGATCAGTGGACAAATCAAGCCCGGGGACAAGCTCCCTTCTGTGCGGGAAATCGCCGAAGAATTCAGCGTCAACCCCAACACAGTCCAGCGAGTCTTCATGGAATTAGAAAAAGACGGGTTCACTTACTCCGAACGAGGAGTCGGAACCTTTTTGAAAGAGGATGGAAACATGGTCGCGCAATTACAACAACAGGAAGCCGAGAAAATCCGCACACGCTTTATTAGTGAAGCCAAAAAATTGGGGTTATCGCTAGACGAAATTCTTAAAGATTTAGCGAACCACTGGGAACAAGGAGGAACACAGGAATGATTGAAATCAACAACCTTAGCAAAAGCTATTATAATAAACCCGCCCTTATCAACGCAGGCATGAGCCTTGAACCGGGTAAAATCATCGGTCTGCTCGGACCCAACGGTTCCGGCAAAACCACGTTGCTACGCATTCTCACCGGAGAATTGCGAGCGGACTCCGGCAACATCACCATAGACGGGGAGCCACTCTCCACCAACACCAAGGCTCGTATCTCGGGCCTGACCAACACCGATTTCATGCCACAAGGCATGACCATTGACCAAGCCGCCGCTACCTACGAACTCTTCTTCCCCGACTTTGACAGAAGCCAATTCCATTCGCTGCTCGCAGACATGGATTTAGCCGAAAGTTTGCAAATTTCGAGCCTAAGCAAAGGTATGAAAAGCCAATTCGCTTTAGCCTTGGCCATTTCACGCAGAGCCCGCCTAATTGTATTAGACGAACCCCTAGACGGTGTCGACCCGGTTGCCCGCGAAGAAATCTTGGACTTGATCTCCAAAGGATTCCGCGAAGACTGCACCATTCTCGTCACCAGCCACCTGATCCACGAAATGGAACGTCTGCTCGATGAAGTCTATTTCATCCGCGACGGCCAAGTTAAATCCATGGGCGACGTTGAAACTATTAGAGAAACCCAGAATATTTCACTAGATGAGTTATATAGAGAGGTGTATCGCAAATGAAAGCACTACTAACCTATGAATTTAGGAAAATCTTTAAACAAAACAAATGGGGTACACTCACCCTGCTAGGCGTAACCGCCTTCTTCCTGATCAGCGCTTCCATAAGCGTGCGAAACATCGATTTTTCCGGCGGCCCATTACAGCTGCTTAGCATGTTTAGTTTCGTCGGCTTGGCCTCAGTGTTCTTCATCTTACTCATATCCCCCACAATCACGGCCATGCAGAATTATTTCCGAGATTTAAACTACCAACACGCCGTTTTTGAAACCTACATTCCCCAAAACGGATGGAAACGGTTGACTGCGAAATACATCAGCTACTTCAGCCATATCCAACTTGGCGTCTTGCTGGCAGCGATTGTACTTGGTTTGACCATGTTGGTGGTTCGAGGCTTTGCCTTAGATCAACTGACCCTGGAAATGGATTATCGCATGCAAGAGGTTTTAAATTACCTCAATACGCATCGAGCTGAACTCGTTTGGAGAACCACACAAGCTTTGGTAAGCATTGCATACGGCTTACTATCGTTAACTTTGTTCTTCAACTTCTTCTTCACCCTGCATAGTGTATTGCGTCACAAAATCAAAGCCGCCACCCCTCTGACCTTCCTGGCTGCTGCTGTTACCAGTATCTCATTAGGCTGGATTGATGACCTGTTGTTCAACAATGCCGGCAGAATGCACGCCAATCTAGCAACCACTTGGCCCGAAATGCTCTTCAACTTCGTGATTTCCGCAATCACCTTCTACGCCATAGGCTATATGCTGGAACATAAAACGGAACTCAAGTAAAACTAGAGTCCTTGGGCACTCCCTACCATTAACAAAAACGCCTTCCACTTTAAGGAGGGCGTTTTAGGATTTTGCGAAAAAAGTAATCTTTGACCAACACTCTTCTAAAGGACAACTACATTAAAGACCACTCAGAAGAGAAATACTCCGCATCCCCGTATTATTCGGTTTTCCCAGTTAAAACATATTTTTGATTCCGGCTGTTTGGCTTATCTGGTATTGTCATGCAGATCCGCCCGCTTTCAAGCATAGGTTTCAGATATCGGGCGGCAAAGCTTCTGACATCTTTATAGCCACAATGAACAGCAATCTCATTCCGAGTTTTGGGTGAAGTGCAGAAAGAAATGATTTTTTCGTCCATGCTGACTTGTGGTTTATCTTGTTGGTTTACTTGTTGGTTTACTTGTTGGTTTACTCCAATCTTATTGCGAATTGTTGCGTAGAGCATAAAAGCTTCCACTCTAAATTCCGGCTGCGGGAGTCCGGCAGCTTCCATGATCTCATAAAGACGATCTACACCCTCGCCAAACTCTTGAACGTATTCATACTCATGCAGGAATTGTGCGATTTTCGGATTACGGGAGAAATGCACATGACGCATATTGTTAATCCGAACGATACCTGGCAAGGTTCCGGGGCTTTCCACGACCAATCTGTCATCAAACATTTTAACTTGTATATCCGTACCCTTGATGCTGTAATCTCGGTGCGCGATGGCGTTGATGATAAGCTCCTTCCAAGCAAACTCAGGGTATTCAGCTTCTGTCACAAACTTGGCTTCAGTGCCGAGGTAGGTACGCTCTTTAATCTGACTTCTCACAAAATCAAGAGACTTGTCTGCAACCTCGAGGATTCGTCCTTCAAAAACGACATCTTTTATAACATTCATTTCCCCGCCGACCTTTGCTTCGGTTCCCTCATAGCGGACAAAGCGGATGCGGGCACGGGGAAAGTAATGTTTTGTGTTCTTCCCGAATAGAAGCATGGTGGCAGCGCTGATCTCTTCCTTCTTGCTTTTCTCCGAGACAAACTTTTTGTTCTCCATCAAGTATTCGCGAGGGCTTTTTCGATAGCCGATTTTCGTAATATAGGACTTCACAAACTCCAAATCAATATCGTCCATCGTCGCATCGGGAACAGGTGTATCCTCAAAATAACGCGTGCCTTTTGCGTACATGAGATGTACTCGTTCATCAAAATTCAGCTTTTTGGATTTGTCTCCAACGCGAAAAAAAACTTCGTCAGCTTGGTTTGTGTGAAGCTCACTGCTTTGCATAACCTCAATAAGTAGAATGTGATCTGGATGACCACCCGCATTGATGCAAGGAAGACGGTTCGTTTCGATTTTTACTGACGGTTTGCAAAAATCAAAAGGAGCTCGCAGCAACTCGTTGATGTTTTCGGCGTAGCTATCAATGCCGGTGATTCTCCCCTCGTTCTCCACGCCAATGGCAATCGTACCACCGTCCGCGTTGGCCAATGCAATCATATGGTTGGCAAGTGCTTTTGCTTCTATCCTTGCGCTTTTTCGGTCAAAAAGTTGGAATTCCACCGCTGTGCATATTTGCTTAATGCTCATTTTCTTACTCATACGCTGACCTCCTTATCACAAGCAAATTCAATGTTGATTTCACGCAGTAGCGGCGGAGCACGCACATGATTATTTTATTCGGTACACTTCGTCCGTTCTCTCAACGACTCGCCGTGGCGCAGCTCTTGTTCAGCTCATCGGTAAGCTCTTTTTGCCTAGTATAACACCTGTCATGCTGTTTTTCAACGAACAATAGGTATTGTTTGCAGAAATATTTTAGATCAAATGCTATATAAAAAACGAACGATAAAACAAAACGCGTCTATCACACCCGCAAAGGTCCGATAGACGCGCTTTCAATTGTCTCGAGTTTGATAAGGACTGGCAAACTTTCCTGGCTGCACCCTCTCTGCTTTCGATTTTAGTAGGACGGAGGTAGTAGTTATCATGCTTGATGGCGAAATCTGTGAAGGGATTTTAGGCCTCGATTTCCGAGATGCTGGAGAGAAACATCGGCATATGCAGTACTTTAAAACAACTCATCCAACAAAATATAATATTGGATCTTATCCCAGTTGGGTTCCAACCCCAATTGATCAAATAACATCTCGGAGCGGAACCCCGGAATCTCCTTTCCGGAGTATTTTCCGCTGAAATTATGCAGAAGGCTGCGGTAACACAAGGCAATGTCCTGCCATTTGTCAGCTATGCCTGCTTTTCCCAGGTCAATAAAGCCGGAAACCTGATCTTCATGGAAGAAAATATTGGGCAAACAAAAATCCCCGTGTGAGAACACCAGCTCCTGTTCGGGCTTGTTCGCTTGCAACCAAGCAAGCAGCTCGTGAACAGTCTTAAAACCCGCCGGTCCAAAAGTATCGGGCTCACAATTTTCAAGATCGACCAACCCCTGCTCCACTGCACCAGCGGCCACACATAATCTCTGTTCCAAACTGACGGTGAAGGGGCATTGAGTCGTATCCACTTGCCAAAGCATTTGTAATCCTTGCGCTAATAGGGATGTCAACCGCACCGGGTCTTGCAAAAGTTGCTCTGAACATGCCATTTCCCCTTGAATTTTACTCATTAACAAATAATCGTATCCCTCTTGCTTGTTATAAGCTAACACCTTTGGCACCGGTAGTCGGCCTTGTAACCACTGCATAACCGAATGCTCATGGTGTGATTCCCAGTTCGCCTTTTGAATTTTCAGTACCTTTTCATCAAACAAAAAAATGGTAGAGTCCGACATCCCCACCGAGTCGTACGAATAAACTTCCCCTTCAAGAAGCTTTTCAATTTCACTAGGCCAATTCACAAAAATCCTCTACCTCCACTATCTGTATCTATTCCCTAACTCAGCTTAAAATGCTTGGCCAGGGTTTCCAAGACCTCCTTACGCGTATCCGTTTCGGTATCTTCACGAATCAAAGTAAAAAAGCCACTTTGAAGATACTTCTCATACTCTTCTTTACTATTGATACTCGCCAAGCAAGCGCGGAAATTCTGCATTGTCTTCTCGGGGTCTTTGGCCTTTTTGATCTGTTCTCTTAAGAAAATTTTGTCCTCATCATCCCGTTCAAAGAAATGATCTACCGACATTGCTTGCGGCGACAACATCACTGCCACCTGATTATACCCCGCAATTTGCTTCAAATCCTCCAAGGGAATATTGGTGTCCGCAATGACTTTACGGTTCTGCGAAAGCGAAATCAGCATCGCAACTTCAATCTCGGCAGCCTCTTCTGAACTCTCAAAAATCCATTTCGAGTATTCCTCAGGCGTGCGATTCACAAACTCCTGCCAATCTTTCATCGTCTTAAAATAGTTCAAGTTCGGTTGATTTTCCATGGTTAGAACTTCGGTTGGAATCTCTGCATGGTAATTTTCTCCGCAATGGATCAGGTCATATTTCTCAGCCAACAATCGTACCATGGTCGACTTGCCGGCATAAGCAGTCCCTGTTATAAACAAAACGTTCCTTAAATAGTATTTCAGTATGTTGTTTGAAATATGCATAATACGCCACCCCCTAAACTTCATCTGCTAATTCGCCCTTTATGGAATCAATTCCTATAACCAGCAATCAAAGTTAGCACAGTTGTGAAACATTTTCAATAAATTCCACCTCTTTTGTTTCACAACTCCGCCGCTTTCCATAATTTGCTTTCCCATTTAAACTGTGCTATAATTGTTAATTGCTGTGCATGCAGAAAATACTGACCAAAAGGTGGATCAACTCGTGATTTTAACAAGTAACATTGGCTTACGATATGGCGGTCGCAAATTATTCGAAGATGTCAATATCAAATTCTCCCCCGGCAACTGTTATGGCCTAATCGGTGCAAACGGTGCCGGTAAATCGACATTCTTAAAAATCCTCTCCGGCGAAATGGAACCGACCAGCGGTGAAGTTATCATCACTCCGGGCGAGCGGCTTGCGGTCTTAAAGCAAGATCATTTTGAATTCGATGAATATCCCGTCTTAGAAACCGTGATTATGGGCCACGCCAGGCTTTACCAGATTATGAAAGAAAAAGACGCGCTCTACGCAAAAGAAGAATTTACCGATGAAGATGGCCTCAAGGCTGCTGATCTAGAATCCGAGTTCGGCGAACTCAACGGTTGGGAAGCCGAAGCGGAAGCTGCTACCCTTTTGACCGGCTTAGGGCTCATGGAGTCTTTGCATCATAAGTATATGAAGGAACTCAACGGCGACGAAAAGGTCAAGGTTTTATTAGCCCAGGCCTTATTTGGTCAACCGCATATTTTGTTGCTCGACGAACCGACCAACCATTTGGACCTCAAAGCGCGCGCCTGGTTAGAAAACTTCTTGTTAAACTTTGAAAACACCGTCATTGTGGTTTCACATGACCGCCATTTCCTGAATAAAGTCTGCACCCACACCGCCGATGTCGATTTTGGCGAGATCAAACTCTTTGCCGGTAACTACGATTTCTGGTATCACTCCAGCCAATTGGCCCTGCAAATGCAACGCGACCAAAACAAAAAGGCCGAAGAAAAACGCGAAGCCCTCCAGGAATTTATCGACCGCTTCAGCGCCAACGCCTCCAAGAGCAAACAAGCCACCTCACGCAAAAAGCAGTTGGAGAAATTGACCATTGAAGACATCAAACCCTCCTCCAGAAAATACCCTTACGTTGGTTTCAAACCCGAGCGCGAAGCCGGCAACGAATTACTTACAGTCGATAGCCTTTGCAAGACCGTGGACGGCAGTTTGCTTCTGAACAATGTCAGCTTCAAACTCGACAAAGGCGATAAAATTGCCCTGGTCGGTTCCAACGAACAAGCCAAAACCACCCTGTTCAAAATACTGATGAATGAACTCGAAGCCGATTCGGGCGAATTCAAATGGGGTGTAACCACCTCACAAGCCTACTTCCCCAAAGATAACTCCGAGTTTTTTGACAATGTTGAACTGAACTTGGTCGACTGGTTGCGTCAATTCTCAACCGAAAAAGCCGAAAGCTTTGTCCGCGGATACCTAGGAAGAATGCTCTTCACCGGCGAGGAATCTCAAAAAGAAGCAAAGGTCCTCTCCGGAGGCGAGAAGGTGCGTTGTATGCTCTGCAAGATGATGCTCAGCAACGCAAACGTCCTCCTCTTAGATGAACCGACTAATCACTTGGATCTTGAATCGATCACCTCGCTCAACGACGGTCTGATCAACTTCACCGGCACAATCATTTTTGTCTCGCATGATCACGAGTTCGTGCAGACCATAGCCAACCGTATTATTGAGATCACTCCCACGGGTATCATCGACAAGCGGATGACCTATGATGAATACTTGGAATTGAATAGTAAGTAATAAAAGCCCTCCTTTTGGAGGGCTTTTAATTAAATCAAACTCAGCTTCCAATATCGTGCACGATCTTATAACTACCATCTGGTTGCCGAACCCAAATAGTTGTATACTTGCCGGTCTGGGTCACTTCTTCACCCTGGGCATTCAAGTATTTTCTTACATATTTCCCATAGGTGTATACCATGGTTTCATCGTCGGAAGCAAGAACCGTCGTAGGTCCCCATTGAAAGAAAAACCCAGGGAGCGAGCAAACGGAAGCCATCGCCTTTAAAATAGCCTCTTTGCCCACAATGTCTGCTTCTTTCCCTACCATAACTGCATTCTCTGCAAAGTATGAAGTCCAACCTTCTGCTCCGCGTTCTTTTGTTGCAATGTTAAAGTCTTTTTCTAGCTGACAAAAATAGTTTGTGATCCTTTCCTCTCTCTTCATTGTAATCACTCCTCATATACTATGAATCGGCAAGAAATATGTCTTTCTTGCCATAATTGAACATGACTATTTCCCAACGAAACTCACAGGCGTGTTCAGCAACTCTATCGCCTTATCCTCATCAAGGGGTCTACTAATCAAATAGCCTTGAACCTTATCACAGCCATAGGTTTTTAAATATTCTAATTGTTGCATATATTCAACACCCTCTGCTACAACACAATGCCCCAACTTATGGGCCATTGAAATGATATCAACCGTAATCGTCTCTTCTGTTCGCAATACCATTAGTTTGTCGATAAAAGATTTATCGATTTTCAGACAATTAACATTTAATTCTCGCTCTCTGGAGAGTGATGAATAACCAGTGCCAAAATCATCAATGGAACACATGATACCATGGTCACGAAGTTGTCCAAGAATTCTGTTGATTTGTTCGAGTTTTGAAGAAAAGACCGATTCGGTGAGTTCCAAAATAATGAGTTTCGGTTCTACTTTCATTGCTGTAATTGTATCAAGCAAGTTTTCAACGAAACCCTTACTTAATAATTGGATAGCTGAGATGTTTATCGACACATAAACCGAATCATGACCCCTACTTTTCAGCTTCGTAATGAAGGCACAAGCTTTCCGTATGATACTGGCTCCCATTGAAATGATATGTTTTGTTTCTTCTACTAAGGGAATAAACTCCAATGGAGGAACCAACCCCAATTGCTCACTACGGTATCTTGCTAACGCTTCATAACCAGTGATTTCATTCTTCTTGAGATCAAGAATGGGCTGATATTGCAAGAATAAGCGCTCTTCATTCCCATCAAGAGAGATTTGAGCAAGTTCATGTTGTAAAATACCTCTACGAATCGTCCGGTTCTCCAATTCTTTATTGTAAAAGCATATATAGTTGTGATCTTCACCAAGCGCACGGGCTTCTTCTGTTGTTATGAGTAAATTCTTCAATAGTTGTTCAACATCATATTTGCCGGGATCCTCCAGTTCAAGAACTCCGATTCCGGCATTGATTCTCTCTAACATGAGAAGTGCGCTTAAGACATTTGAAATCTTCTCGCAAAAATCTGCCAACTCATTCTTATCGTTATATCCTCGTATGTAGTAGACAAAATGATATTCATAGGCGTTAAATAATACACAACGGTCGTTACAATGTTGCTTCAATTCATCGGCAATTTTCTTAACCAGATTTAAACTGTATTGAAAACCATATAGGACACTTAAGGAATGCATTGCACTAAGATTAATGCTAACAAGAGCTCTCTTTTCTTTTGAATGATTTTGAAGATCCTTGAGCAAAACAACCTCTAGGGACCTACGGTTAAATAGCCCGGTCAACTCATCGTGCTCGCTATTGTAGCGGAGCGTGTCTTCCATGCCTTTCCGATCAGAGATATCTATGATGATCCCTTCCAGAGCTTCAACCTCACCTTTATCGTTATAAATTCCTTGACCAATCTCCAATACCCATATACGCTTACCCTTTGCGGTTGTAATTTCATATTCAAATCGAAAGGGTTGTCTTATTAAGAGAATCCGTTCCCATTCTTTCCAAAGGGCTTCTTGGTATTCAGGCACAATCAGGTCATTGTAAGCTATCTCATTGTTATTTAATATACTAGCTGGCTCATAACCGGTTAATTCTAAGCACCCTGCAGAAACAAACTGCATTGTCCAATTACGGTCATTGTTACAACGATACGCCATACCTGGCAAGCTCGACAAAAGGATCGACTTGCTTCTTTCGCTCTCAATCAGTCCTTTTTCTAAAATTTTCCGTTTGGTTATATCTTGAACCAAACAGATGTGATTGTATTTTTGGTCGTTAAAAATATTGAGTGTTGACACCACCATATCAACCCAAACAATGGAGCCGTCCGGTTTGATATATCGTTTCTCCATAGAATAACTTTTGATTTCACCCAACTTTAGCTGTCTGAAATTATCGGTGTCCTCATCTATATCATCGGGATGAGTAATTCTTGACCAACCGAGGGTTGTTAACTCTGCTTTTGTTCTCCCAGTGATTTGCTCAAATGCAGGATTTATTTGAACTATTACATCTTTATTAGAAACATACGGCTCACTATTATGAGAAATAGCGATCCCAATGGGGGCTTGAGAAAAAATAATGTCGAACGTCAACCCTTGCTTTAACAATTTCTCCTCGAGTAATTGCTGAATTCTCAAGAGCTCCACATGAATCTCGATTCTTGCTTTTAACGAATCCATATTGACCGGTTTCCTAATATAGTCTACTGCTCCTAGCTTGAGTCCTTTAATCTCACTCTCCTGCTCATCGTAATTGGTGAGAATAATCGTACGGATTCCTTTATTTGCTTGATTCGATTTCAAAGCTTCAAGCACTTGGAAGCCATCCATATTGGGCATATTTAAGTCGAGGATCATGATGTCAATATCGGAATTTTCATCAATAGTTTGCATAGCTTCCACACCGTCATTTGCTGACAAGACTTGGTATTCACGAAGCATGCTCTGAATAATCATTCGATCTGTTCTGGAATCATCCACCAACAATATTTTTACAGACACCATAATTCCTCCTCAGCTTACCTTTGTTTCATATTAGCGCTAACCCGCTGAAATCTCGTTCAGTACTTGTCTTAACATTCGCGTAAATTCCTGCTGTAGTATGGTGATTTCGCTTTCATCCTGATCATCTAACGCTTTTTGCAATTTAACTGAAAGATCATATAACGACTTAGCCCCAATGCTCCCTGAGCTGCTTTTAACTTTATGAACTATCTGAACAGCGTCACCATACCGCTTCTCAAGAATAGCGAGAGACAACTTATCCGGGGTATCAATATTTTCCCTGGCGTACTCTTTGATTATCTGCTGATAGATTTCTGCACTTCCTCCAATATTTCTCATTCCTGTTTCAACATCCAGAATGGCTGGCTGATGTATTGTCCTTGGAGTTGATTCTAAAATCGTATTTTTCACCATCAGAAGAAATTGATCCGGATCAAAGGGCTTGCTTAGGTACAGATAAATTCCGCTCTGTTCACACTTCTCTTTTACCCCTTCTATGACGTCTGCTGTCATTGCAATAATCGGGATGCTCGAAGAATTTTCTCTGATTTTCTCCGCTGCTTCATATCCATTCATTACGGGCATGTGCAGGTCCATGAGAACTAGAACAATTTTATCCTTGTACTGCGCGAATCGTTCCACGGCTTCCTTGCCATCGGAAGCAATAATCGTTTCTATACCGATCTGTTGCAAAAGTGATTTTACAATTAACTGGTTGGTTTTGTTATCCTCTGCTACTAAAACTCTGTGTGTAAGGTCGAGCTCCATTCTCTCGATTTTTTGATTTTCCGAGGGTCGGGTAGATTCCATAGCCTTCACATTGAAAAGATCTAAAATCCCATTTAGTAGAATGGATGGAATGATCGGTTTTCCAATTCCAAGATCGATCTTGTGCTCATTGATCTTGTCAAACAAGTCCTCCCTCATTATAGGTAATAAAACTATAAATTTCGGTTTCACCACAACTCTTTTGTTGTTTCGAACTGCTTCAATGAACTCGAGGCCTCCCTCCTCGGGAGATTCATAATCAATGACGAACAAATCGAATGGTTCGGCAGACAGCCCATTGGAATCTTCAAGCATATTCAGTGCACTCATTTGAGATGTGGTACTCTCACAATGCATCCCAAAAGAACTCAAATAACTCTCAATCAGGATTAGGTTTGTTCCGGATTTATCTAAGACAAGTGTTCTGATATCTTTAAACCGAGTACCAGATACCTGTGTTCGCACGAAATCCTCTTTTTCTTTGTCAACCAAGAGTGATAATTGAATAATAAACGTAGAGCCCTCGCCCTGTGTACTGCGTACCTGAACATGTCCTTTCATAAGATCAACCAGATTCTTAACAATCGACAACCCTAAACCCGACCCTCCAAATCGTCGGTTGATGCTACTATCTCCTTGAATAAAGGGCTGGAATAAATTCTTCACCTGATCATCATTCATTCCAATACCGGTATCTTTAATTTCAAATGAGATGTGATATTGATCGTCTTCTATAGAAATAAGACGAATATCTAAAGAAACCTCTCCTTCATGCGTAAACTTTACTGCGTTATTGAGTAAATTCAATAGAACTTGCTCAATTCGTTTTGAGTCGCCAAAAAACCAATTAGGTACTCGAGAATCTTTTAATAACTTAAACTCTATTTCTTGCTCCTCAATCTTATAAGAGGCAATATTGACAACATTTTGGATGATTTGATCCAAGCTGAACGGCACCGATTCCAGCTCTACTTTTCCGGCTTCAATTTTTGAATAATCTAGGATGTCATTAATAATGTTCAACATGTTCGATGATGCTTGAGTGATCCTGTCGGCATACATTTTTTGAGTTAACGTGAGACTAGTCTTCTTCAGCAAATAAGCCATACCCGTAATAGCATTTAAAGGTGTCCTAATTTCATGAGACATTCTCGCCATAAAACCGGACTTGAATTCATTCGCCTCATCAGCGAGTCGTTTTGCTTCCTCTAAATCGATTTGAACTCGTCTTCTTTGTTGAATCTCTTTTCTCAGACGAGTGACCCAAAAGAAAGAAACCCCAATTATGGCAAATATAAACGTACCTACTACTACCAGCAATCGAATAATTGTACTGTAATCAATATCGGTCTTCAAACCAACCCACTTACTGTTGATTGTTACCTTTTCGGTTTCCGATATAGACTCCAATGCTTTATTAAAAATACTAATAAGCTCAGGCCACTCTTTTCGCGCAGCAAAGTATAGTGCCTGAGATTTCTCGGCTTCAAAAGATACAAACCTAAGATTGGTCAACCCATTGGACCGAATCAAGTAACTTGATGTGGAAAGGTTCCCAAGAAAAGCTTTTTCCGTGCCGATTGCAACCGCTGTTAGTGCGCTCTCCACGGAGTCATACAAGCTTAGGTTAATTTTCGGGTAAGACAACAAATAACTGTGTTGCGAACTGTTTCGTTGCACAGCTACGGTCAAGCCATCTAAATCATTCATGCCTGAAATATCGGAATCTTCTATACGGGTAACAATGACTCTTTTGAAATGATAATAAGGATCAGAAAAAAGAAATAACTTTTCCCTTTCTTCCGTAATACCAATGGATGGCAACGCATCAATTTCCCCCGCGACTGCTTTATTATAAGCCTCCGGCCACGTTAGACCGTGAACTACCTCGAATTCCAACCCGGATCTTTCACTAATCAAGCGAAGATAGTCCGGAGCGATCCCGACATATTCGCCAGATTCATTGATAAACTCAAATGGAACGAATGCAGGATCAACACCCAATCGTATGACCGGATGTTCGGCAATGAATGCCTTCTCTTGTTCTGTCCAACGAATGTTATGTTCGGAAGCATTACACACAAAAAACAAGGAGATAATAACAGATCCTAAGAAAACGAAGGAGCTAATACTCTTTCTCATATACATTCTCCTTGTCACAAAAGTTTTGTTAGATGGTCTAATTATATTTTGGCAACAATTCAAAGTCAACGCTTTATTACAAAACATTTCCCAATTATAGAATATTTTTCCAGACAATATACCTTCTCAAGGAATGTAATACAGATAAGACTCCCTTTTATGATGAATAAAGCAAGACTATTTCTCGTATCTATACCGGTGAAGTGGCATATTGACGAAAATCTCAACGATTTTGGGGTCAAATTGATTGCCTGTGCATCTTAAAAGCTCAATAATAGCTTCTTCGTGGCTCATCGCCTGTTTATAGCTGCGTTCACTGGTCATTGCATCGTAGGAGTCTGCAACAGTAATGATTCTTGATTCCAGAGGGATTTCTTCGCCCTTTAGTCCCTCAGGGTATCCATAGCCGTCCCATCTTTCATGGTGATGAAGCACACATTTTGCCAACTCTGAAAATTCGATGCTTGAACTCAAGATTCGCCAACCGGCATCGGCATGTTTGTTGATTTCGATTCTTTCTTCTTTATCCAGCTTTCCATTTTTGTTCAGTATTTTTTCGTCTATGCCGATTTTCCCAATATCATGGACTAAACCAGCAATTCTCATCTTATTGACTTCTTGTTTTTCTAATCTCATTTCGGTCGCAATCGCTTCGCATAAATTGCTGACCCTAACCGAATGTTGGGACTCCCTATTGCTCTTTTCAAACAATGTGTTCATAATAATCTCGGTCGTTTTGCTTCTCATACTGGAACGTTCCGATAACTTATGGCTATACATATGATTTTCCGCATTGGCAAGGATCTCCATAATCGATTCGTGTTCAGCTTGCTTGGTCGAACATCCATAGGATATGGAGATTTCGATATTAGCTACTTTTTCCTGTAAAGCCAGCTCTTTCATGGCACTGGCAATTTTTAGAGTTTCTTCGTAATTTGTTCTTGGTAACACAATCACAAATTCGTCTCCACCATACCGAACAACAAGGTCCTGATCCCGGCAAACTTGTGTGATTGCTTGTGCAGATTTCTTCAATAACAAATCTCCGGAATCGTGTCCAAAGGAATCATTAATCATTTTTAAACCATTGGTGTCTGCCATAATAATGGAAAGAGGTAGGTTTTCTACTACATCTAACTTTCTCAACTCTTTTTCAAAATAACCTCTGTTATACAGCCCCGTCAGAAAATCATGATTATGCATATAGATTAGATTCTGCTCTGCTTTCTTGCGTTCCGTAATATCTTGCATCGTTCCGGTGGTTTTAATATACTGACCCGTTTCATCGAATTCGGAGCGTAGTCTGAAATCGACGATTCTCAATTGACCATCCTTACGAACCAACGAGAATTCTCGATTAATCGTTTGTGAATGTTCTAAGGTCTTTGAAAACGCCTCTATGGCTTCTTCTCTCTCACTTGGGTGAATATAGAGGATCATATCCTGTAGATTTTCATTGAACTCACCGCGGGTCACTCCTGAAATACGAAGAGCTTCATCAGAACACATGAGCTTATTGCTAACCGAATCAAATTCAAAGCTACCAACGTGAGCTATTTCTTGAGCTATTCTTAGATTGTATTCTTTCTCTTTCAATTCTTCCAGTAACTGCACATGCTCGGTAATGATCTCTGTATAGATGATAATGCCCCCTATAGATCCGTCTGATTCATACCAAGGGCGGCATTCCCAACGAGTCCATTCTTCTGTCCCGTCAGGTCTAATATAAAGATCTTTGTCCGAACCGGAAATGAATCCATTCAATGCTTTTTGATGAACGTCCCTCCATTTTTGGGGAATATTAGGTATCACTTCATAATGATGCTTGCCAATGATATCTGAATCTTTAATATCATAGTCTGTCATATAGCGTTTGCTGACATATAAGTACTTCAAATCTTTGTCATGCACGGCAACTGCACCACGATTATGCTCAATAATGTATCTCATTAAGTCATGAGAATGCACCAGCGCCTGCTCTATTCTCTTTTGATCGGTGACATCTTTTAAGATACAATGCGTTTGCTTAAATGTGCCATCTGCTCCATAACCAATACTGCCTTCGAAAGCTATAGACAACCGATCCCCGTTCTTATTCAACATTTCGAATTCACTATGGATATGTCCCTGAGATTTAAAGATCGGGAACCGTTGGCGGAACGGTTCTACATACTCAGGGCAAAGGAAATTTCCAAACCATTGGCCAATAACTTCATCTTTTGTATACCCAAAAATATCAAGCCACTTTTGGTTCACATCAATAAAGCATCCGTCAATATCGAGCGACTGATACCCAAGAGGCGCTTTCTCAAACAATAACTGGAATTTTTCTTCACTTCGCCTCAGTTCATTCGTCTTTTCGTCAACCAATCTCTGAAGCTTCAGTTGCTCATTCTTTCTCTGAGCATTTGCTTCACTGATCTTCAGCATTGCTCTTATTTGGGCCGTTAGTTCGCTTTCATCAATGGGTTTAGCCAGGAACCCGTCTGCACCGCAGGACAATGCCTTGATGCGGCTTTCCTTGTTACTCTTAATAGCAGTAACAAACACAACAGGTATTTCGCTCAACCTGGAATCGGCTTTTATTTTGCTACAAACCTCATACCCATCCATTCCGGGCATAATTACATCTAAGAGGATGATTGCAGGGAGTTCCTTTTCTGCAATTTCGAGCCCCTTCAACCCGGTTTGAGCTGTTAGGATGACCACCTCGGGGAAGGCTTCTTCAATAAGCGCTTTCAGAATTGTTAAATTGTCCAAGTTATCATCAATAACCAGTATTTTGATGATTTTACTTTGCATACAGCACCTCCTGAATTTCTTTGAAGAACTCCTTGGCGATAATGGGCTTGGCGACGAACGAATCAAAGCCATACGATAATATAGTTTCGCGATCCTGCACCATGGCACTGGCTGTTAAGGCAATAATGGGGATGTGTTCCAACTGACGTATGGCTCGTATCGCCTTAAACACTTCAATGCCACTGATATCGGGAAGTGCAATATCCATAAGTATTAAGTCTGGCATATGCTCTTTTGCCAGCTTGATTCCTTCATAACCATTGACTGCTTCAAGAACAGTATGGTTCTCCGACAATAATGCTTTCACGGTAATCATATTATCTGGATTGTCTTCTACAACTAAAACAACCGGTCTAGGAGCAGTCGTTTTGGGAGACAACATATCTCGAATCGCTTCCTGCAATTCAGCGTATTTAATGTCTCCTTTTTGAATAAGCTGGTGAACATTGTTTCTCTTTAAGAACTTGAGCTCCTCTTTGGTAATATGTTTTGCAGTCAATATCAACACCGGAACACGTGCTGTTGCATCGGCATTACGTAGAATTTCCAAGACCTTAAAGCCGTCGACCTCAGGCATCATTAAATCCAGAATGATCGCATCGGGTATGGCCTGGTCAATCATCTGAAGTGCTTGGGCAGCGCTATTGGAGATGCGCACTCCTATTCCCATGTCTTCTACCATATCTCGAATCTGAATAACGGCGGATTCGTTGTCTTCCACCAATAAAACTGTTTTTTCCGTCATACGGGAATTCGATTTGTTCGGGGCTTGTGTGAAGTTCCGGTTCGCAAAGGATTCTTCAGCAAAATCGCTCTCTGCTTCTTTACTTGCGACTGAAAGCACTTTTGGCAAGGTCAGTGTAAACTCAGATCCTTGATCAAGGATGCTTTTTACGGCAATGGTACCCCCGAGTAAATGAGCGTATTTCTTGGAAATCGCTAATCCTAACCCGGTTCCTCCGTATTTCCGGGAAGTGCTTCCGTCGGCTTGTCTGAATTCATCAAAGATAAACGGTAGATGCTCTTCGGCAATGCCTATACCGGTATCGGTCACAATGATCTCCAAATGGGACTCGTGATTTCGTGCTGTTACTTCTACATATCCTTTGCCGGTGAACTTCACTGCATTTCCGATTAGGTTTTGCAAAATATGCCTTAATTTCGCGGGATCACTCGTCATAATGAGATCGGTATCTTTAATCCTGTTCAAGATTTCTATGTTCTTCTGATCTGCCGTAGCCTTTAACATTGCCATGACTTCGTCGATAATTCCGGCTGCATTGAACTTGACAGTTTCAATTTCCTCACGTCCTGCTTCAATGCGGGAGATGTCGAGAATATCGTTGATGAGGTCCAATAAGTTCTTCCCGTTTCGCTCAATGATTTCCAAATAACTATACTCCGTTAACGGGATTTTACCGTTGAGTTTTCTGCCAAGCACCCCGGAAAGGGCGATTACGGAATTGAGCGGGGTGCGTAGCTCGTGACTCATGTTCGATAAAAAGTTGGTTTTAAGTCTACTGGCTTCATCCAGCTGCTTCTTCTGCATTTCAAGCTCAACATTCTGCTCGGTCAGTTCATGTGTCTGCATCTCCAGCTCTTTTGCTTGCTGTCCGAGTTCTGAGTTTATACTCTGTAAACGCTCCGAGTATTCAAGGATTTGTTGTGAGGCCCGAATTGCACTCAAACGAGCCGTCATTTCGTTGACCAAGCCGTCTAGTAATCTTCTGGAAGCCAACGAATAACTTTTGATACTAGCCAAAGAAATCACGGAAAACACTCCAGAGTCCTCTGCAATTGGTATGGTCAGGATCTCTTTCGCTTTGTAGTCTCCACTAACTGTTGAATACACTAATTGCACATCCGATGGAATATTTGAAATGTGTTGTATGGATCTCGTTTCCAGAGCTAAACCAAATTCTCCCGCTTTGCCGGTACTGGAGAACGCTAATAAGGAATTTGGATCAGCCCCAATTGATTCATATGGTTCAAACAGCTTCTTTTCTTCATTGAGGAAATATATTGCCCCAAGTTGTGAGTCGGTCAGTTGAATCAGGTTCTTCAGCAAATCCTGACAAAACGGTCTTAATGAATTCGCGTGAAACATAGCAGAGGAGACCTGGAAGGTATTATCTCTATGCTCAATCTCCCAAGCAATGGTTTCTGCCATTGTATTAAATGCTTTTGCCAATACTCCAATTTCATTTGTTGCTTCATAGGGAACACGAGCCCGATACTTACCGAGGCTCATCTCTTCTGCTGCTTGTGTCAATGTTCGAATCGGTGGTACGATACCACTACTTAAAAAATAGCCAATACCAATCAACAATATGACGGCAAACGCTCCAATGAGAAGGGTTTGATTTCTGATCTGATTTCGTTGAAGGATGGCCTCGTTGTAAAACTCATCCGCTCGGTTTTTGGCAAAAAGAACAATATCTTCCACGCTCTTCAAAACTTCAGCCGCTTGCGTACCACCTATCCCGTCATCTTGTACTCTGGCTCGTGCTTCATCAATACTTCCACTTCTTAACAAGCGTATCGTTTCGCCTCGAATGGTGCTCCATTTCACCAGACCCGTTTGAACATCGTCAATGTCACTTTTCGGTCCTAAGTAACTGCTGTATAACAAATCCACTTGCTCATACGCATCGGCTTCCAACAATTCAATCCTTAGTATAATAGTTTCGGTTTCCACACTTGGCTCTGTCACCAACTGCGTCATATAGCGGTGAATCAAAAGTACATCTTTTTCAATCTCACCCACAGCTCTGCGAGTGGTTAGTGGGTGATCATAGAGTCCTACCGTACTCTCCCACAGCGTTTCCATGGAACCTAGGGTGATTCCGACATAGGCTATGACGATGAGAATTAAGGCACTAAACCAAATAAGGATTTGCCTAGTGAGAGATAGCTTTTTCATATTCATCGGAACCTCCATTCGTTTTTTTGAATATTGGGGATGTGGGAACCAGCAATCGTAATCCGGCGATCTTTGAAACTGATTGTTTTTCTGTCTCACCAGTAATGAAATATCCTCTTTGAGACAGAGCGTTGATTAACTTCTTCAAGATTTCTTTTTGATGTTCTTCCTGATAATAAAACAGCAGATTGCTACACATAACTAAATCAAAATTACCAAAAATGCTCTCCTGTGGAAATGAGGATTGCCGGTCAAGCAAGTTATAATATGAAAAGCTAACGTTCTTTCTTAGCCGCTCCTCTATTTCGTATTTATCACCATTTCGCGTAAAATAACGTTCGAGGTCTTTCACCTTGACATTCCCAATTGCATCTTTATGATATATACCCTGTTGAGCTGTGCTTAGCGCTTGTTCAGAAATATCGGTAGCAATGATCCGGTAGCGAAATTTCTCAGGGGTTTTTTCCAGATGATTCTCGATTAGCATGGCTAAAGAATAGGCCTCCTGCCCAGATGAACAGCCGGCTGACCATACCCGTAATTCGTTCGACTTTGCCTTTTTTCTCAGTAAATCGGGTAAAACCAGTTGCTCTATATGCGCAAAGGTTAGAGAATTTCTAAAAAAGTCCGTATACGTTATTTTCATGGAAGTAAAAAACTGCTTTGCTTCTTCATCGTTACGTGACAAATAGACAGCGTAATTCGGAATCGATTGAGCTCCCGTAGTGATACATCGTTTCTCAATAGCTTGCTTTAAGAAGCCGGTATCATACTCGGAAAGACTCAGCCCGTAGCTATTTCTCATTAGTAGAACAATGCTCTCTATTTCCTGTTCCATGTTCTTCCTCCCACGCTTCATCCTATGGAATATTTCGCCATAACTAGCATCTTCCCTTCCTTTTGCTTTCTTCCGACACTGTTCTTTCAAATCCATTTCGTCCATAACGCTCCGCCTCAAAGACTTGAATAATCAAAAAAGCCCTCCAGGCGGAAGGCTTTTCTATACCATCTAATCATTCAACAGGAGCAAACTCCTCAATACTATAGGCCACCAGCTCATATTGCTGATCAAGAGAAGCAATAAATTCAGCGCGAACGTTTTCATATTCCGTTTCCGTTACTTCTTGGCTGTTGATATACCATTGATCCTTGCTAGCGGATTTGTGAGACCATTGTCCCACGAATTCGTAGTTCAAGAGCGGTTCAACCGTAAGAGCACCCTCTTTATTACCGAAACGGTACCAGGTTCCCCACGAACCGGAATCATATCCATTGGCAGAACAAAGAATCCAGCTTTGTTGATCACCCAACCGCTCTTTGCATAGCAAGAACCGAGATTGTGAAAACTCTAAGGACTCCGCTTCCAAATAGTTCGCCCAGAAAAAAGGCACAGTCGCATTTTGTGAAAGCGGAACCAACGGCTCCTTATGATCGATTCCCGCATAAGCAGAAATAGTGTCGGTAGTATTGAAGGATCGGACTTCACCTTGTTCTATTGTGAAAATCACACAGCCTGAAGATGCGGAGGCTCCAGGGGTGAAAACGACCAACTCCGGTATTGTATTGAAGTCCAGATCAAACAACGCTAGTTTCTGAATCCCTGCAGCAATCGGTTTCAATGTGTTCAAATAAAAATCCTCATAGAGCTGCAAATACTCTATTTGTGCCACGAGACTTGCACGCACGGTTCTAAAGTAAGCGCCGAAGTCCGCGTCTTCAACTACATAGCGGGTGTCTTGAAATTCAATCTCGATCTGGTCCTCGGTCAACGAATAGCCATTGATGAAGATGCGACCGCCATCTTCAGAGGTTGCGTTGATCCAATACAAAGGAGTTGCTCCGACGAAACGATCTTGCTTTTTCAAAGAATCTAATGCTTCGAGGTAAGACATCAGTTCCTGCACTTGCTCCGTGTCGAGCTCAATTTCCAGAGGTTCTTCGCTATTCTCGCGCATAGCAAAGCTTACTGCTTGCTCAATAGGGTTGTCGTCAAAATTGAAATCCAGCCCTGCTGTCGGTTTTGTTAAAAACCAAACAACTAGGATCAAAGAAATAACAAGAGTTGCAATTCCAAAATTCCGTTTTCTTAGAAAAGTCGTGTTCATTTCTTACGCCTCCTTGTGGGAATCCTACTCCCTCATCTTCTCCAGCATCTGCAGCACCAAGCTCGCCGACTGATTGGCAGCCAGTGCTTCAAAGACATTATAATCAACTTCGGCATTCTCATTGGCATGGTCAGAAATACTACGAATCACCACAAAAGGCACGCCGTTGATCTCCGCCACATGGGCAATGGCTGCGCCTTCCATTTCCACACAAAGAGGATGGTAGGCATCGGCAATTCTTTGCTTCAGCGCCTGCTCGGTGACAAACTGCTCCCCGGTCACGATTCTGCCTACATGGCACTTGTATTCCTTGGCAAGCACACTCTCCCCGGCACGTTTGGCGAACTCAACCAACTCGTGACTGGGCGTGAAATGCTCCTTATAGGGAAAAAGCCTCTGCATCTGCTGGGGTCGCACATCGTGATAGGTAAGCTGGTCCGAAATCACGACATCGGCAAAATGCACTTCATCACTCATACTGCCTGCAATGCCAGTGTTGATAACCGCAGTTACAGCAAAATGATCGATAAGGATCTGCGTGCAACAAGCCGCGTTCACTTTACCAACCCCGCAGGTGGTTAAAACGACATTGAGACCCTTATACGTTCCAACATAAAACACAAACCCGGCAATTTGCCTCTCGGTGCTGATTTGGAAGGCTTCTCTAAGTTTGGCGATCTCAATCTTCATCGCGCCCATAATCCCTATTGTTTTCATAAGTTCTCCCTCAAAATCTTGACCATGGTTTTTCCCTTGGCAAGCTCATCGACTAGTTTATCTAAGTAACGGATCTCGCGCATAGTGGGCTCTTGAATCTCTTCCACCCGCACCCCACAGACTACTCCTTTGATAAGAGTCCTCGCGGGGTTCATATTGGGTGCTTGGGCAAAGAAATCCTCATAATTGGTCTGCTTTTCAATTTGAGCTTTCAGCTCTTCTTGGCTGTAACCGGTCATCCAAAGGATAATGGCATCGACCTCGGCTTTGGTCCGCCCTTTCCTCTCGGCTTTGGCTATATACATGGGATACACTTTGGCAAACGGCATGGCATATACTTTTTGGTTGTTCATACTAAACCCTCGCTTTCTATTTTCTCTTTTAAGGAGTATAATTTTACAAGATTCCCTTCACAAAATTATTTCTCTCACGCAACGAGATTCAATTTTTGTCGTGTATAAGGATGAAAGATCTTTCAACGCACTAAGCGAGCAGGAGGTAAACACGATGGAAGATAGTACAATCATTGATTTATTTTGGGAACGATCCGATACCGCCATTGGCGAAACCGCAAAAAAGTATTCTCGATACTGTCATTCCATTGCGTTCAACATTCTGCATAACAAGGAAGATGCTGAGGAATGTGTTAACGATACATATCTCAATGCTTGGAACGCCATACCACCAAAACGCCCAAATTGTTTAGCTACCTTTCTGGGCAAGATCACGCGCAATCTATCGCTTGACAAATTCAAAAAATACTCTGCTGCAAAACGCGGACATGGGCAAATGGAAATTGCTTTATCGGAGTTAGATGAAGTGCTTCCCTCAACCACAAGCGTGGAGCAAGCCATGGACGAAAAGGAATTAATGACCTTGCTGGACGAGTTTCTTGAAGGTCTGGAGAAGCAAAAACGCATGATCTTTGTTCAACGGTATTGGTATCTCATGCCGATCAATGCAATTGCAGAGCAGTTCAACATAGGCGAAAGCCAGGTTAAATCAACACTGTTCCGAATAAGAAAGGAACTGAAATCTCACTTTGAAAGAGAGGGGGTCATGCTATGAAAAACGAAAAGCTGTTATGTTCCATAGGGAATATTGCAGATAAATATATTGCTGAGGCACAACCCGTGGCGGTGCAACCCCAAGAATCAAAGGTTGTAATGCTGTTTAGAAAGACTTCTATTAGAGCCGCCGCAGTTGCTGCATCGTTATTGCTTTGTGCGTTTACGTATTATATTGCTACCGGCGGTGACTTGTGGCTACAACAACCGGCGAAAAATCCAACAGAAACGGTGCGCTCGGCAATTGAAAACCAAGTTGGCAAGGATTACACGATTCGCATTGAAGGCAAGAGCTTTGAAATCGATGAAGTGGAGACGGCGCGTGTTGTGGAACGGTTCATCAGCGGCGTAATCGCCGAACGACGCGGCTGGAGCGACGAATATTTAGCAGAGCATTTTATTGTTGTCAAAGCTGTTTATTATGCCGAATATGACCACACCCAAACAACCCGAAGCGACGGAGATGTTGTGCAGTACTTTTATCTAACGCGGGATATACAGAGCAAAGAATGGACGATTGTGGACAACTCAGGCAATATGAACCGGCCAAACGAGAAGCCTGATCTAGAAACCAGTGCGGTACTGAGCCTACAAGAACAAATCGAGTCTTATTTAGCCGAGCTATTTAACGAAGCATACACGCCGTATTACGATGGCCTGCATTACGAAATTAGAAATTACGAAGAAATTATCCTCGATGATGAATGCGCTGCAACCTTCTTGTGGACCATGTATCATCTGGGTAAAGGTTGGGATGTGGCAAGCGATGAGGGCGTAGAAACGCAAGGGAACTTCAACCTACAAGCCACGGCAACCCTAAATAGCGACGGGAAACTTGATGTAAGCACTCTTATCATTCTGGCAGACAGTAGCGCTGTTGGTGCGCCGAACTACAATATCCCTATTGAGGATTTTTTCCCGGATCAGCTTACCACTCCATAACCTGCTCCCCAAAGCAATGTTCATACGCAAAGACTGCACCGAAGGATACACCTTTTGTGCGGTCTTTTTGCTTTATTAATCCTCAATTGCAGTATAATTGAAAATCACCAACAATTCAAGGTTAGATGCCATAAATCCCTTCTATTGAAAAGGATTATGACAATTGTTAAAGGAATATAAAATAGATTGATTTTGAAGGGATGGATCTGAATGAAAACTCTGAATCAACAGATCAGCGAGTATACCGCTCTTTTGCAACAAGGAGAGATTCAGCTGGCTTATAAGGGTATCTTGGAGTTCATGGGGAAATCGAGAGCGGATTTCATAAAAAAATACCCGCAGTATGAGATCAGCAGTCTCTACCAAGGGTATATGGACATGTCGTATTTTTCAATCTTCACCAAGCCTCTCAAAGAAAAAGGCTTGAAGATTGCCCTTGTGTATTGGCACGAGAAAGCTTGCTTTGAAGTATGGCTTTCTGCTCGCAACCGAGAGATTGGCAAACAGTATGAAACGGCCCTGAACCTCCATCCTTTGCCTGGAATAACAACCTTTCATGACCCCACAAATCTCGACGCTATTGTTGAAAGCGTTTTGGTTTCCACACCGGATTTTGAAGATTCCGCTGCATTGATCTTGATGCTTCAACAGGGGGTAGAACAATTCATAGAGGCCGTGAACGATTCAGAATTGATTTCGGCGTAGAAGGGAGGCATTTCTTGCATGAAAACAGCAAAGGAACCATTACTTAGAAATCCAGAAATTCAACCAACCCGTGATGTTATTGCCTCAGCATTGGGGGAAGCGAACAACGCGTATCTAACGTTTATAGATCAACTTACGAACAATGATCTTCAATTGGAATGGCGTTATTACAACGATGGCAAAGCATGGCTGGCTAAAGGCCTTTACAATTGGACGGGCGCACGAGGCGGTCAGAAACAAACCACGGTTTTTTGGTTATCGGTTTGGAATGGCTTTTTTAAGGTTACCATTTACATTCCCGAGAAAGTCCGTGCCGATCTACTTCGTCTTCCCCTTGGTGATGATGTCAAGCAATTGGTAAACGACTCAAAACAAATGGGGAAACTGAAGTTCTTTCCTCTGGTTTTTGACTTTTGTTCAGAAGAAATGTTTGAGGAGTTTTTTACTCTTGCAGAGTTTAGAAAAAGCGTGAAATAGATTAGCAATATTAGGAGGAAAGCACAATGAAAATACTCATATTCTCTGACTCCCACGGCGATGTTGAAACCATGGTCCAGGTAATTGAAAAAGAAAACCCAGAAACGATCGTCCATTTGGGTGACGATAAGGCCGATTTATGGGGTGTTGAACATAAGTGGGACCGGGGCTTTCGAGTGGAAGTTTAAAGAGGTAGAGTGATGTAACTCCAGCATTATTTTTTTAAGCAAAAATACCCCCTATTGATACGTTGTGTTTATCAGTAGGGGGTATCCTTATTTATATTTTGTTACTTATGAATTCTGTACTCCTGTCGCTGAGGGGCTAGATTTAAGCCATCGAGAACGAACAGTTTTGCTTTTGACATCTTGTTGTAATCGTTATTACTGATTACGGCTTTCCCTTGGCTATTGTTGATGATAGCAGATTCGATACAGATCATTCTACCGAACTCATCATAAACGGCTACTAAAGCCATTGTTCCTTCTGGAGCAACTACCGCTCCGAAATCGAGAACTTGTTCAGATGTAGCATCAAAAAGCACGATTTCAAAGGATGCTGTCCCTGCGGAATGTTCAACCGTTACGGTTTGAAGACCTAAAAGGTTCATATCGTAGTTGAGTTCGTAGTCATCCAACTGAAGTTGCTTGCCACCATAATCCGCTACCAAATATAAACCACTGAAGTCTTCTTGCCCAAGCGGATAAACGGTATCTTCCGGTAAGCTATAGATTTCGATACCTTGAAGGGTATAATTGTCCATATACCAAGCCGTTAGATTATTGTTCCCTGCAAAAGCATGAGCAGATGAGTTAAGGTAAACGCAAATCATAACCCCGGGGCAATTACTAATGCAACTACTTTGAAGATTCGTTACAGTTGCAGGTATGTAGAGGTTGACCAGATTTGCACAAGCTTCAAAAGCTCCTGTTTGTAAAGTGGTTGTTTCATTTGGCACATTGTAATACGGCCAGATGCGATTAGAGGGATAACAGATTAGAGTCGAAAGATCTTTGGTAAATAAGACGCCCCATTTGTCAGTATGATAACTCGGGTTGTCTTCATGAACATTGAAACTTCCTAGGTTTATACAGCCACTAAAGGCTTGGTTTCCAATAGAAGTGACTCCTTCCAGAATGATTACGGACTCTAAACTAGAACAACCATAGAAAGCAAAATCACCAATGGTTGTGATTTGCTCTGGAAGAACCACTTGGCCAACCTCGGATATAGCTTTGGTTTCCATAAAGATAATCGATTGCAGACTGCTACAACCGCTAAAACTGTATGCTGGAATCGCTGTACCTATAGCCGGTAACGTAAGATTTTTTATATCAGGGAGGTTTTCAAAACTCCCCGTTTTCAATGTCCCACCAGTAATTGTAATAGACTCAAGGCTTGCCGGAACTCGATTATCCCAGCCCCCAGCAGACCCAAATACAAATGCGAAAGTATCTTGAGAAGTGGAGTTTCGCCCAATATACGGTAGTGTAATCGTTTTCAGATTTGAACAAGCATCAAAGGCACCAAGGCCAATGCTGGTTACACTGTTGGGAACACTGACATCAAGAAGATTCTTGTTTCCATAGAACGCTTTCGTGCCAATTGTTTTCACCGATTCAGGAACTGTATAGGCAGTACCGGGTTTTGCACTTGGGTAAATATATAGGTAATAGCTAACAGAGTCGAACAAAATACCATCTACGGATTTGAATTGGGTATTACTGGGTGAAACCAAAATGGAGTCAAGCGAGTTGCAGTTTGAGAATGCTGTGGTATCAATCGATGTGATGTTTGCGCCTAATTCAATACTTGTAAGTAGTTTATTATTGGAGAACGCATTTTGACCGATGCCGATTACTTTATACGTTTTTGATGATTTCGTTACTGATGCCGGAATGACAACCTTTCCTGAATGGGCACCGTAATAGCCACTATTATTATGATTTGTAGAATTGTCCCCAACAGAGGCCGTATTCGATTGATCGTTTAGTGTAAAGACAATGCCTTGAACATTCGTGTTTTTTTCATCTAAAACAGAATAATCGTTAAGACTACTGCCCAGAACCGAAGTGAAGTATCCTTTCCACATGGGGGAAGTCCATCCTGTTTTGTCGTTTGAATAATAAATTAGGAAACCACCAGCAGATATCGTTGGAAACACCTCGAACCCAATCGACGTTGGAGCATGACCCTCGAAAATTACTTTGGTTAAACTATCACAAGATGCAAAAGCGTAGTTTCCAATCCAGGTGACACTGCCGGGAATCACGACATTCGTGAGGTTGTTACAAGCTTGAAAGGCTCTCTCGCCTATCCAGGTGACGCTACCGGGAATCGTAACACTGGTTAGGTTGCTACAATTATAAAAGGTTGAGGCTTCGATTGAGGTGACACCTACTGGAATCACAACGCTTGTTAGGCTAGTGCAAAAAGCAAAGGCATCGCTCCCTATAGTGGTTACATTCTCGGGGATGACAATACTTGTTAACTTGCTGCAACCATAAAAGGCAAACCCACCTATTGTGGTGACGCTATTAGGAATCACAACACTCGTCAGGTTATTACAAACATAAAAAGCTCGTTCCTTTATCTCAGTAACACTTTCAGGAATCAGTATATTTGTTAAGTTACTACATCCAATAAATGCAAATCCACCTATTGTGGTGACACTACATGGAATCATCACACTCGATAAATTTCTTAAATTTGCAAAGGCATAATTCCCTACCGAGGTAACACCACTCAATATTTCAACGGATTTTACCTCGCTCCAGAATAAATACCAGGGAGTAATACTAGAATCGTAGTAATCAGACATAGGACCGGAGCCTCGAATAACCAAATGACCCGTATCGAACAAGCCCCATTTTACGTCAAGTCCACAGCCGCCAGAAGCGACCAAGACTCCATATTGCACAAAAGTCGCTGTCACTACATGGTTACCCGAGGCCACAAAAGAGTTCCCTTCAATATCTACTCCGTCAACTTGAATAGCCACGAGATCATAACCAATATCTGGTGTAGCAGTAATAGTAACAATGGAACCGTATTGTGGTGACTGGTTGCTCAAAGATAATTGACCATTCGCTACAGTGCCAACCGTTGCTGTATAAGTCTTCAATTCAAAGGTTGCAGTCACTACATGATCATTGGAAACAACAAAAGTATTTCCTTCAATATTCGCTCCATCTACTTGTATGCTTACGAGATCGTAACCCGGATTTGGAGTAGTGATAACGGAAACGGTTGAACCGTACTGTGGAGTCAAGTTACTTAGAGACACTTGGCCGTTCAACACAGTGCCAACGCTTGTGGTAAAAGTCTTCAACTCAAAGGTTGCTGTTACTACATGGTCCTTTGACACCACAAAAGTGTTTCCCTCAATATCTACACCGTCGACTTGAATAGCCGTGAGATCGTAACCTATGTTTGGAATAGCAGTAACAGTAACAGTTGAACCATGTTGTGGGTACTGATTACTCAAGGATACTTGACCATTAATCACAGCGCCAACAGTTGCTGTAAAAGTCTTCAACTCAAAGGTTGCAGTTACGACATGATCATTGGAAACCACAAAAGTGTTTCCTTCAATATTCGCTCCATCTACATGGATACTCACTAGTTTATAGTTTGCATTCGGAGTAGCTGTAACAGTAACAGTTGAACCATATTCTAGTAACGTGTTACTTAAAGAAACTAGACCGTTTTCAATGTTACCAACTGTCACTGCAAAAGTCTTAAGCTCAAATGTTGCGGTGACAACATGGTCCCCAGAAACCACAAAAGTGTTTCCTTCAATATCTACTCCATCGACTTGAATATTTACTAGTTCATACCCAATATTTGGAGTAGTAGTCACGGTTGCTGTTGAACCAATAAGGCAAAACGAGTTGTTTATCGTGATGGATCCATTTTGAACCGAACCAATGGTGATATTGCTATAATCCTCTGGAGTTCCAAAATATCTTGTTGCGATGGAAATCGAATCGTTGCCACTAGCGATAGAGATTTTTGTCCAATTTTCAGCCATACCACTATAAAAAACCTTGCTAATCTGTTCACAACCATAAAAAGCATTGTCCCATATAGAAGTTATGCTACTTGGTATCGTTACACTCGTTAAACTGCTACAGCCATAAAAAGAGTTTTCCCATATAGAGGCCATGCCGCTAGGAATTGTTACACTATTTAAGCGACTACAACCGTAGAAAGCGTAGTTACCTATATATGTAACACTATTTGGAAACGTTAAACTTGTTAAACCCCAACATGATTGGAAAGCGTAGTTTCCGATGTAAGTCAAACTACTGGGAAGTGTTATATCCGTTAAGCTATTACAACCAGAAAAAGTAGAATCTTCAATCGCAGTAACGCCACTTGGGATTATAATATTCGTTAAACTACTGCAACCGTAAAAAGCTCTGGATCCAATAGATGTAACGTTGTTTGGAATAGTAACACTTGCTAACATACTACAGCCATTAAAAGCTGCATATTTTATAGAAGTAACACTACTTGGAATTGTGATATTTGTTAGGCTACTACAATTCGAAAAAGCATAATCTTCAATAGAGGTAACTCCTTCGGGTATTGTTATGTTCATTAAGCTTTTACATTCAGCGAAAGCATTAGGTCCTATAGAAGTAATATTACTAGGAAGCGTCATACTTGCTAAGCTACTACAACCGTAGAATGTATTCTCCCGTATAGATGAAACTCCATCAGGTATTGTGATACTTATTAAGCTTCTACAACCATAAAAAGCTGTGTATCCTATTGCATTAACACTACTCGGAATTGTTATATTTCTTAAGCTGTTACAATCAGAAAAAGCACTGTTACCTACAGAAGTAACGCTACCTGGAATCTCTACACTAATTAAGCTTCTACAACCATAGAAAGCAGAGTCCCCTATAGAAGTTACTCCGTTGAGAATCTCCAAAGACCGTATCGAAGAACTATATGAATACCATGGTGACCCAGTATTGTAGTAAGCCGGCATAGGCCCAGAACCCCGAATCAACAAATGACCTGTGTCGAACAAGCCCCATTCTATATTATTACTTGTTCCTGATGCTAATAATATACCAGTTTGTGCAAAGGTTGCAGTTATAACATGATTATCGGTAACCACAAAAGTGTTGCCTTCAATGTCCTCACCGTCGATTTGGATGTTTACTAATTCGTACCCGATTTTCGGAATAGCAGTTACAGTAACAGTTGAGCCGTATTGTGGGAACTGATTACTCATAGAAACTTGTCCGTTCACCACATCACCAACCGTTAAAGCAAAGGTTCTTAACTCAAACGTAGCGGTGACTACATGGTCTCCAGAAACCACAAAAGTATTTCCTACAATATTTACTCCGTCTACTTGAATCCCCACTAGAGTGTAACCTGTGTTGGCAGTAGTAGTAATGGTAACGATTGATCCGTATTGTGGTATTTGATTACTCAAAGACACTTGACCATTCTCAATGTTACCAACTGTCGCTGTAAAAGTCTTCACTTCGAATGTTGCAGTGACAACATGGTCTCCAGAAACCACAAAAGTGTTTCCTAAAATATTTACCCCATCAACTTGTATGCTTACTAGTTCATAACCAATATTCGGTGTAGCTGTAACAGAAACAGTTGAACCATATTGTGGGAATTGATTACTCAAAGAAACTTGACCGTTAACAATGGTTCCAACAGTTGCTGCAAAAGTTCTCAACTCGAAAGTTGCAGTGACAACATGGTCTCCAGAAACAACAAAGGTGTTTCCTAAAATATTAACCCCATCAACTTGGATACTCACCAACTGGTAACTATTATTCGGTGTAGCAGTCACAGTAACGGTTGATCCGTATTGTGGCATTTGATTACTCAAGTACACTTGACCATTTTCAATGTTACCTACTGTAGCCGTAAAAGTCTTTAGCTCGAAGATTGCAGTGACAATATGGTCGCTTGAAACCACAAATGTGTTTCCTTCAATATCTATTCCGTCAACTTGGATATTCACTAACTCGCAACCAATATTCGGTGTAGCAGTCACTGTAACTATTGACTCAACTAGACAAAATGAGTTACTTAACTCAATAGATCCATTTGAAACTGAGCCAATGGTGATGTTGCGATAATCCTCTGGCACGCCATAATATCTTGTTGCGTTTGTAAGCGTCTCGTTGCCAATTTCAATAAATATCTTCTCCCAGTTTCCCTCTGCTCCATTGCAAAAAACCTTGCCAATTTGCCCACAACCAGAGAAAGCATTATCCCAAACAGTAGTGACGCTGCTCGGAATCGTTACACTCTTCAAGTTGTGGCAGCCAGAGAAAGTATATTCCCATATCATAGAAATGCCGTTCGGGATTGTGATGTTTTCTAAGCCACTGCAACCATAAAAAGCGTATTGCCCTATATAAGTTAAACTCGTTGGAAGGATTATATTCGTTAAGCTACTGCAACCATAGAAAGCGTAATGCCCTATGTAAGTTAAATTTGTCGGAAGGATTATATTTTTTAAGCTGCTACATCCATAAAAAGTACCTCCGTCTATCGCAGTAACGCTGTTCGGGATTGAGATGCTTTCTAAGCTACTACAATACGAAAAAGCATTATCCCCTAAGGAAGTAACACTACTTGGAATTATTACGCTAGTTAAGCTTATACAACCATCGAACGCGTTGGATCCTATGGAAGTAACACTACTCGGTATTGTTATATTTATTAAGCTTTTACAATCCCTGAATGCTTGATACCTAATAGAGGTAACACTATTCGGAATTGCGACACTCAGCAAGCTACTACAACCAGAGAACGTATAGTCCCCAACTACATTAACTCCTTCGGGTATTATTATACCGATCAAGCTTCTACAATCAGAGAACGCGTAACCACCTATGGAAGTAACGCTATTCGGTATCGGCAAACTTGTTAAACTACTACAACCGCTAAAGGCAGAGGAACCTATTGAAGTAATGCTACCCGGGATTATTGCACTTCTTAAACTTCTACAACCATAGAAAGCAGAATCGCCTATTGAAATTACACCGTCGAGAATTTCCAGAGAGCTTATCAAATAACTATAAGCAGACCATGGTGACCCAGCCGGCATAGGTCCAGAACCCCGAATCAACAAATGACCGGTGTTGAACACTCCCCATTCTATATTACCACTTGTACCTGAAGCCAATAAAACACCATTTTGTGTAAAGGTTGCTGTAACAACATGGTCGCTAATAACCACGAAAGTATTTCCTTCAATATTAACACCGTCTACTTGGATACTCGCTAACTCGTAACCTATATTCGGAGTAGCAGTCACTGTGACTGTTGACCCATATAAAAGAGACTGATTGCTCAATGTTACGTGTCCGTTCACAACAACGCCAACAGATAATGTCAAAGTCTTCACTTCGAAAGTTGCAGTTACAACATGATTGCCGGACACCACAAAAGTGTTTCCTGCAATATCAACCCCATCTACTTGAATAGCCGTTAAAGCGTACCCCAGGTCTGGAGTAGCTGTTACAGTAATAGTTTCGCCCCAAGGGGCAAACAGATTGCTCAATGATAGCTGACCATTTTGAACAAGACCAACTGATAAAGTTCCAAATTCATCTTGTGGAGCACCATAATTCCTTGTTGCTAAGAAAAGAGAATCATTGCCGGTTCCAAAAGTAATTTCTTCCCATTGTTCCGCAGATCCATTATAGAAAACATTGCTTAATTGATCACAACCCCAAAAAGCATTATCGTTGATAGACTGTAAACTTAATGGCAAACTAATGGTTGTAAGTTGATTACATAATGCAAACGCTACTATATCTATTGTTGTGATGCCTTCGTTGAATTCTATAGTTTTCAAACCTCCGCAATTGACAAAAGCCCCTCCTCCCACAGTCATGATAGCTCCAGGTAGAGTAATATTGGTTAGCTTGTTACAAGCATAAAACGCATCACCAAGAAAAGTTAAGCTCTCGGGAAAGACAATACCCGAAAGATTACTACAATTCGAGAATGATGCGCCGCCTATATATGTTATTCCCTCGGGAATTATAATATTTGATAAATATGTACAATCCTGAAAAACCGAATCACCAATTGAAGTTACTCCAGTTTCAATGATAACTGAAGTAATTTCATTACGTAATTCATACCAAGGTGCACTAACATTGGGATAATTCTGCATATCTCCTGCCCCCGAGATACGCAATTCCCCGGTTGAAGATAAGGTCCATGTCAGATTTTCACCACACGAACCGCTTCCAAGAATAGTTTCTTCTGCGTTGATAACACCAAAAATAACAACCAACAACAGTGTTACACATAAAAAACAGAACAGGGAAAACCTCTTCATATTCCTTCCTCCTCAACACATATGAGACCTCGGATGCTAAAATATTTAGTTATACGTATGTTTTTGTACACACTAGAATTATACACATAATTCTAAATTAAGTCAAGATAAAACAAAAGAATATAATATAATCCGTGATTAATTACATATTATGGAAATTTGAATATTTATTAGGTTTAATAAATTAAAAGCACGAAAAAGGTAAAATAGTGAATAATCTATCAGTTTGTTGCGTCACATTAGTCTCCTGAAGACAAACCTCAGCAAACCCTTACTCTCCATGCTTATTCGCATAAGCACCGCTTTTAATAGGGTTAAATTTCCTTGTTTACAAAGGATTGCTGTATCTGTAAAAGGAATATAAACAGCAATCAAATCAAACCGAAGCGTTTTTTAATGAAAGGTTTAATGCTATGATCAATATCGTATTCAGTAGCAGTGCTTGTGAAAGCCTTAAAATCGCACAAAACTGCTTTCTTGTGGTATAATTCGTCCCGAGGTGATCGAAGTGACAAAAACAAGTATCTTTGATGAAATCGTGCAAATCATGAAAACAGATGCAGCATGCTGTAAGGATGAACCTGGTGCTGATCCTGAAATCTATCGGTCAAAAATCAGTGATGATATGGACGACGAGACATTTCTGTTTGTTGTAAAAGCGTATTTGGCAACTTTTCATGTAATGAGCCATGTCGGCTTTGGAATGCGGGGTCGGGGATCCCTGCCCTTCCTTGTGCAGCGTTACCAGGATATTCTGTATGTCAGAGCAGTAGCGAAAAACTCCGAACTCGCCGTTGGAGATTACATCACAAAAATCAATGGATCTTCAGTGCTAGAATTTGCGAGCTTGCATGAGGATATGCTGTACGGAGAGTCTGAAGAACGCCAAACGTATGCATGGGGACAGCTTCTCAGTTTCGCAAAGGAAGTAACGGTTGTAAGCAGAGATAACGGAGAAGTCAGAACACATCCCATTACCCTAAATGGTGATTGGAGCGATGAAATTCGCTATACCTGCAAACAGCTGCGAGAAGATATTACGCTGCTTCGCCTTAAGGATTTTCAAGATGAAGAAGCCCTACAAAAACTCTACGCCGATAACGATGCTCTACTAAGAAACAGTAAATACCTCGTCATTGATGTCCGAAATAATGCAGGGGGTTCCGATACAGCATTCCTACCCTTGCTAAAATTCTGCTTGCCCGAGGACAAAACTTTGCAGGATTTAAAGCCCGGCATCTACGACGGTGAAATAGAAATCAACTATACTGAAAGATCCTGTGACTCTCGCTTGAAGGTGTTCACCGAATATCTAAAAGCAGATATTCCGGAAGAGATCCGCTCCCTTGTGCAGACTATGGTGGATGAAATGATTAAGAACCGTGGTAAGGGTTTTGTTACGGATCATTCGGGAGATGTGGAACTTCCTATGGTCGGACTCACTACTCCTCAAAAAGTTTATGTTATTACAGACCAGCGGTGCGGTTCTTCCGGTGACGCCTTTGTGGATATGCTGCGAAAGTCCGACAAAGTCACGGTCGTAGGACGACCCACATCGGGTATTTTGGACTATTCCAATTGCACCGAAGTTGATTACGGACAGTTTTATCTCATATATCCAACCTCCAGATCCTTATATCTAGATCGAAATGTTCAAATGAGAACCCATGGTGTGCCTGTGGATCTATATATCCCCTGGACACCGGAGCACTTGGTTCGTGATGTAGATTTGGATCATGTCATGCATTTGATAAACCGAGAGTAGTGTTGACGGTTAGTTTTTAAAATCAAGGAGGAAAGCACAATGAAAATACTCATATTCTCTGACTCCCACGGCGATGTTGAAACCATGGTCCAGGTAATTGAAAAAGAAAAGCCAGATGCGATCATCCATTTGGGGGACGGCAAAGCCGATGTGGAACAACTAAAGCTGAAATACCCCAGTCTTCCCTTTCACAACGTTTTAGGGAATGTCGATTCCAGTAACCCAGACGAAGAATGGATCAAGTTTACCGAAATCTACGGCCTCCGCTTCGTATTGGTCCACGGTCATTTGATGATCAACGAAACCAAAGAACCCAAACAAACCGATGAAAACCGCATCTCCGGCCGCAACAAAATGCTGAAACTCATCGACGAACACGATGCCGATATTCTTCTGCACGGACATTCCCATGAAGCATTTATGCACCGCACCAAAGCCATATCTGGAAAAACTTGTTGGATCGTGAACCCTGGAAGCATTAGCCGCGAGAAAAACGTGATTGCTAAGCCGATTTACGGGGTGTTGAACATAAGTGGGACCGGGGCTTTCGAGTGGAAGTTTAACGAGGTGGAGTGAGGGTTATAAGATTCTAATTCACTTCTATTTCTAAACTGATCTCTTGTTCCTAAGTATTCTCCATGAATCATTCCAATCCAACTTTTATCTTCCCTTCGATATTTGTTTCTGATATAATGTGCTTGCTCCATTGTTATCATCTCCTTGTTCCCCTTTCAGCCTGGTAACTAAAAGGGTATTACATTTTGAGGTGCTTGGCAATGGAGTTCTTTGCTCCTACTGCTTGGTTTCTTATCTTCCGAACTGCTTGGTTTCTAGTTTAC